>Ga0190362_1000059_pt1 | contig 13933 bp, 9 predicted proteins | sample 48721856_MG_FD_163437 | JGI IMG/M metagenome (GOLD analysis project Ga0190362, IMG submission 163437) | Hydrothermal vent microbial mat bacterial communities from Southern Trench, Guaymas Basin, Mexico - 4872-18-5-6_MG | ecosystem: Environmental > Aquatic > Marine > Hydrothermal vents > Microbial...
GACCAGCTGTATTGTGGTTACAGGGAGCAGGATGCTCAGGTTGTTCTGTTTCTCTTTTAAACGCCACCCATCCTAAGATTGCTGATGTTCTGTTAAAAATCATTGATGTTCGGTATCACCCTACCATAATGGCAGCATGTGGAGAGTTAGCATTGAGTGCTATTGATAACACGACAAAGGAGGGGAAGTATATTGTTGTCCTTGAAGGTGGTATTCCTATAGGTGCAAATGGGAAGTTTTGTGTGGTAGGAGAGAAGAAAGGGAAGGAAATTACCATTGCTAATCTCTTTGCTGAAACAGCGTCAAAGGCAACAGCAGTGTTAGCTATTGGTACTTGTGCTGCTTTTGGTGGAATTCAAGCAGCCAATCCCAATCCTACTAAAACCGCAGGAGCAGTTGAGTTTCTGAAGATGGAGGGTATTAAGACACCTGTGATTAACATTCCAGGTTGTCCTCCTCACCCTGATTGGCAAGTAGGCACTATTGCCCATGTACTTCTTTATGGTATTCCTGAATTAGATAGTAAAAATCGTCCCAAAATCTTTTATGGCAGATTGTTACATGATCATTGTCCTTATCGTGGTTTTTTTGATGATGATACATTCTGTAAAGACTTTAATGACAAGGAAGGTTGTCGTTACGGTTTGGGCTGTAAAGGGCCAGATGCCTTTTGTGATGCTTGGAAGAGAAGGTGGAATGGAGGCGCGAATTGGTGTGTGCAAGGAGCAACTTGCATTGCTTGTGTTGAACCAAAGTTTTGGGATGAATATGCCCCATTTTATGAATAAACCATAAGGAGGATTTATAATGGCTGGCCGTCGCGCAAAAACAAAAAAGATTGTAATTGATCCGGTGAACCGGATTGAAGGTCACCTGAAGGTGGAAGTAGAGGTAAGTGGAGGGAAGGTAGTTGATGCCCATTGCTCAACTGGTTTGTTTAGGGGTTTTGAAATTATATTAAAAGGAAGGGACCCCAGAGATGCTTCACAGATTACTCAGAGAATTTGTGGTGTGTGCCCAACTTCTCATGGCACTGCCTCAGTTTACTGTCTAGACAATGCCTTTGGAGTCAAACCTACTACCAATGGCCGGATTGTCAGAAATTTGATTTTGGCAGGTGACCACATTTGGGACCATATCTTACATTTTTATCACTTAGTGGCCTTAGATTATGTGAAAGGTCCAGGTGTTCCTCCATTTGTGCCTAGATATGAGGGAAATGGTATTTATAAATTACCACCTGAGGTGAATGATTTTGCTGTAAAAGGTTATTTACAAGCATTGGAAATCAGACGTATTGGCCATGAGATGATGGCTATTTTTGGTGTAAGAGGTCCCCATGTACATGGTTTAGTAGTAGGTGGTGCTACGGTGGTGCCTACTACCGATGCCATTGTAGGCTATTTATGGAGGCTTAAAGAAGTTGAAAAATTCTATGATGAAGTTTACCTTCCTACTGTTTATACTGTGGCCAAGTATTATCCTGAGGGGTTTAATTTTGGAACAGGCTGCAAAAACTTTTTATCTTATGGTGTTTATCCATTAAATGATGATCATACTGAATTTTTACTTAAGCCTGGTGTGTATACTGAAGGTGAAGACAAACTTTTTGACCCAGAAAAGATTACTGAATATGTAAAATACTCTTTTTATGATAACCGCGTTACAGGGCTAAATCCCAAGAATGGAAAAACCCCAGTAGCCAATCCTGAAAAAAAAGGTGCTTATTCCTTTACCAAGGCACCAAGATATGATGGTAAGCCTCACGAAGTAGGTCCGTTGGCTAGGATGTGGGTAGCTAATCCTATATTAAGCAAACATGCTAGTGAGTTTTTGGGTAAAACTGGTGAAGTAAGGATGAGAGATTTTGGGGAAAGGGCCTTTTCTGTATTAGGTCGGTTAGTAGCCAGAGCAGAAGAAGGTTGGTTAGAAGTACAAGCAGCAAAGAAATGGATTACAGAGCTGAAGCCTGGTGCCCCTGTGTATGTCAAAGCAGATGTGCCTGAAACAGGGATGGGATATGGGTGTACAGAGGCACCACGGGGTTCGGTTGGACACTGGATTAGTATAAAAGATAAAAAAATTGCTCATTATCAAGTAATTGCCCCTACCACATGGAATGTATCTCCTAGAGATGATGCAGGCACACCAGGTCCTATTGAACAGGCTCTTATAGGAACTCCTGTACCTGATACTAAAAATCCAGTGAATGTAGTGAGGGTCATTCGTTCTTTTGATCCTTGAATTGCCTGTTCGGTGCACGTGTTGCACACAGATAAAGGAATCCAGGCCAAAGTAGATTTACCTGCTTTATAATTACAAGAAACACCTCAAAAGGCGGGCTTTTTAGCCCGCCTTTTTATTTTTCTCCTTGACCATAATAAAGAAAGTCTTTATAAAAGAACCCATGTCATCCCAAGGCTATGACATCAAACGAGTTCGAAATATTGGCATCATTGCCCATATTGATGCTGGCAAGACTACTATTACAGAACGTATTCTTTATTATACTGGTAAATCATACAAAATTGGTGAAGTACATGATGGTGAAGCAGTCATGGATTGGATGCCAGAAGAAAAAGAGCGCGGCATCACCATTACTTCTGCTGTAACTACCTGTTATTGGCGGGGGCATGAAATCCACATCATCGATACTCCAGGCCATGTAGATTTTACTGTAGAAGTAGAACGTTCTTTAAGGGTATTGGATGGGGCGATTGGTGTATTCTGTGCAGTGGGTGGTGTGGAACCGCAGTCAGAAACCGTCTGGCACCAAGCAGATAGATACCACGTGCCCAAGATGGCCTTTATTAATAAGATGGACAGAATGGGGGCAGATTTTTTTGGTACTGTGAAACAAATGGTAGATAAACTAGGAGTAAATCCTTTAATTTTACAGCTGCCTCTTGGGAAAGAACAAAGTTTTAGAGGAATAATAGACTTGTTACAAATGAAAATCATTATATGGCACCAAGAGACTTTAGGCGCAACTTACGATGTGATAGAAATTCCTAGGGAATATCAAAAAGAAGCTTTAAGGTATAGAGAAATCTTTTTGGAAAAACTGGCAGAAATAGATGAAGAAATTATGGATGCTTATTTGAATGAAAACCCCATTTCTTTGTCTAAACTTAAACAAACTATTCGAACTGCCACCTTACAGCTCAAATTGGTACCTATATTCTGTGGTGCTGCTTTAAAAAATATGGGAATTCAACCTCTTTTGGATGCAGTAGTAGATTATTTACCTAGTCCAATGGATATACCACCCATAAAAGGAGATAATGCCCATACAGGCAAGGCAGAAACCCGATCCCCGGATGAAAAAGCTCCTTTTTGTGGTTTGGTGTTTAAAACCATGCTAGAGCAGGGAAGAAAACTCAGCTTAGTGAGGGTTTATTCCGGAAAGCTGAAAGTGAGTGATATAGTGTATAATCCCCGTAAAGGCATCCGAGAAAGGATTGCACGTATCTTTAGGCTACATGCGGATAAAAAAGAAAGATTAGAAGAGGTAAAGGCAGGTGACATCGTAGCCTTTGCCGGATTAAAACATGCTGCTACAGGTGATACCTTATGTGAAGAAGCCCATCCTATTATTCTTGAACCTATGAGCCTTTATAAACCTGTAATTTCTATTGCCTTAGAACCTAAAACCAAACAAGACGCAGAAAAAGCGGCCTTTGGTCTACAAAAATTAGCTGAAGAAGATCCCACCTTTCAAATAAAAACAGATGAAGATACAGGAGAGACTATTATTTCAGGTATGGGAGAGCTACATTTAGAAGTGGTCATATCCCGGTTAGAAAGAGAGTTTCATGCTAAAGTAAATACAGGGAATCCTCAAGTGGTCTACCGGGAGACTGTCACGCAGGAATCGATAGGGGAAAAACGTTTTAAAAAGGAAATGGGACCACATATCCATTTTGGTCATGTTAAAATAAAAGTAAAGCCTTTAGAAAGAGGAGTTGGTATAAAGTTTAAACGCACTCTTTCTGAAACAGAAGTCCCATCCATGTTTTGGCCTGCTATAGAAGAAGCATTGAAAAATATCTTACATCAAGGAGTAATTGCGGGTTATCCTATGGTAGATATGGAGATAGAGTTATGTGGAGGGAGTACAGAAGAACATGCTACAGAATTGGGATATCGCATTGCTGCTGCTCAAGCCTTGAAAGAAGCCTGTAAAAATGCTGCGCCCATCTTGCTTGAGCCGGTGATGAAATTGGAGGTAGTATTACCAGATGAATATGTGGGGGAAGTAATAGGAGATATCAACAGCCGTAAAGGGCAGATAGAGTTTATTGAAAAAAAAGGAAAGGTGACAGTGATTACAGCTATTATTCCCCTTTCCAAAATGTTTGGTTATTCTACTGTGTTGCGTTCTATGACCCAAGGACGGGGTGTATTTACCATGCAATTTTTGCGGTTTGATAAAATAGAATGAGGAGTAATTATGCCATATGAAGTTGTTATCGGACTTGAAGTTCATGCCCAACTTTTGACAGAAAGCAAAATTTTTTGCAGTTGCTCAACTAAATTCGGAGCACTACCCAATTCTCATGTCTGTCCAGTGTGTATGGGAATGCCTGGGGTATTACCAGTGTTAAATAAAAAGGTGGTAGAATTTGCTTTAAAGATGGCCTTGGCCACCCACTGTCGTATCAATTCCTATAGTGTTTTTGCCAGAAAGAACTATTTTTATCCTGATTTGCCCAAGGGTTATCAGATTTCTCAATATGAACATCCCCTAGCTAAAGATGGTTGGGTGGAGATTGAAGTAACTGGTCAAAAAAAACAAATCGGGATTGTTAGAATTCACATAGAAGAAGACGCAGGTAAACTGATCCATGACCTTCATAAACCCATAAGTTATGTAGATTTTAATCGCACAGGTGTGCCTCTGATTGAGATTGTCAGTAAGCCAGATATTCGCACTCCTGAAGAGGGAGTAGCTTACTTGAAAAAATTGCGCAGTATTTTGCGTTACTTAGGAATATGCGATGGCAATATGGAAGAAGGTAGCTTTAGATGCGATGCTAATATTTCTTTACGACCAATAGAGAGTGAAAAATTTGGTGTTAGGACAGAGTTAAAAAATATGAACTCCTTTAAACATGTTCAGCGGGCATTGACTTATGAGATTGAGCGTCAACGTAGTATTTTAGAACAAGGAGGGAGCATCGTTCAGGAAACCCGCTTATGGGATGAAACTAAAAATATAACTCGTTCCATGAGAGGAAAGGAAGAAGCTCATGATTACCGTTATTTTCCAGATCCAGATTTAATGCCAGTGGTGATAGATAAAAATTGGATAGAAAAAATAGAAAAAACCCTTCCAGAGCTTCCTGATGTCAAAAAACAAAGGTTTGTGCAGGAATACAGACTACCTGAATACGATGCTGAGGTGCTTACTTCAGAAAAGGAGTTGGCAGAATACTTTGAACAGGTAGTAAAATATGGCAGTGATGCCAAGTTGGCCAGTAACTGGATGATGTCAGAAGTTTTAAGGAAGCTAAATCAGGAAAAGCGGGAGATTACAGCGTGTCCTATAACACCCAAAGACCTGGCGGAATTACTACAATTGATACAAAAAGGCACCATTAGTGGTAAAATTGCTAAGATTGTTTTTGAAGAGATGTATTCTAGCGGGAAGCCCGCTTCTCAGATTGTGAGAGAAAAAAGTTTAATCCAGATTACAGACCAGGCTGTTTTAGAAAAAATTGCCCAAAAAATTATAGAATCTTATCCCAAAGAAGTAGAGCAATATAAAGCCGGAAAAGAAAAATTACTGGGATTTTTTGTAGGCCAGATGATGAAACAAACCAAAGGTAAAGCTAACCCTCAATTAGTCAATAAGATTTTCAAAGAATTGTTACAGAAATAAATAAGTGTCTTCAAATGGTATTTTTTTGGAGACAAGATAGCTTGATTTTCAAGTGAATGGTCTAAAATAATTTTTTTGTTATCTTTTGTTATTTTCTAATCCGTTTATGTTTCTCTTTTAATACTCCACCGTGAGGAGAGGACAACTTATCTGTTTTAATCTGATATTAAGAGAAAAGCTATGTTAAAATTTAAAAAAACAGGGGTGATAAAAATGGGAAAGACATTGACCCAAAAGATTTTAGAAGCGCACTTAGTTTCAGGGAAGTATAAACCAGGTGAGGAAATAGCTATTGCTATAGATCAAACTCTAACCCAGGATGCTACTGGGACTATGTGTTATTTACAGTTTGAGGCCATGGGTATTCCCCGCGTAAAGACCAAACTTTCAGTGAGTTATATTGACCACAACACTATTCAAGCAGGTTTTGAGAATCCTGATGACCACAAATATCTTCAGACCATAGCGGCTAAATATGGCATCATCCTTTCTAGGGCAGGCAATGGTATCTGCCATCAAGTGCACCTAGAACGTTTTGCCAAGCCAGGGGAAACCCTATTGGGCTCAGACAGTCACACCCCCACCGCAGGTGGAGTAGGAATGGTAGGTATTGGTGCTGGTGGATTGGATGTAGCTGTAGCCATGGCCGGAGGTCCTTTTTGTATGGTTTGTCCTAAAGTAATTAGGGTGAATCTTAGGGGAAAATTACCCCCCTGGGTAAGTGCCAAGGATGTAGTGTTAAAGGTGTTAGAAATATTTGGCACAAAAGGCAATGTGGGTTGCGTGTTTGAATATACCGGTGAAGGAGTCAAGTATCTAACCGTGCCTGAACGGGCCACTATTACTAATATGGGTGCAGAATGTGGAGTAACGTTTTCTATTTTTCCCAGTGATGAGAACACCAGAAAATTTTTAAGGGCACAGGCCAGAGAGATCAACTGGACGTCCCTTTCACCTGATGAAGATGCTCACTATGATAAAGAGGTAGAAATTAATTTAAGTGAGCTGGTTCCGCTCATTGCCTGTCCACATAGCCCTGGTAATGTTAAAAAGGTAGAAGAAGTAGCAGGGATCTCAGTAGATCAAGTTTGTATTGGTAGTTGCACCAATTCTTCTTATCGAGATTTGATGATTGTGGCTCAAATCCTGGATGGTAAAAAGTGCCATCCTGATGTCAGTTTTGTAGTGGCACCAGGTTCCAGGCAGGTCTTACGCATGCTGGCTAAAAATGGTGCTTTGGATAAGCTAGTTGCGGCTGGAGCCAGAATTGCGGAATGTGCCTGTGGCTTTTGTATTGGAAACAGTCAAGCCCCCAGGAGTAACGGAATTTCACTGCGCACTATAAATCGTAATTTTTTAGGCCGGTGTGGCACAAAAACCGCTCAAGTCTATTTAGTAAGTCCTGAGACTGCGGCAGCAGCGGTAATTACCGGACAAATAACCGACCCCCGCACATTGGATATAACTTATCCTGAGATTGAGATGCCAGAACAATTTTTAATTGATGATGCTATGTTTATCCATCCTGCTTCTGAGCCAGAAAAGATTGAGATTTACCGCGGTCCTAATATTGGGGAACCACCTAAAAATGAGCCTATGCCAGAAAAGATAGAGGGTGTTGTCACTATAAAAGTAGGAGATGAAATTACTACTGACCACATTATTCCTGCGGGTAGCCGCATGAAGTATCGTTCAAATGTGCCCAAATATGCCGAGTTTGTATTTGAAGTAATTGACCCTGAATTTCATAAACGCGCCAAGACATATAAAGAACAGGGGAAACACAATGTCATTGTAAGTGGTTTGAGTTATGGGCAGGGTTCATCCAGAGAACATGCTGCCATTTGTCCTATGTATTTAGGTGTAAAGGCTGTTATTGGCAAGTCCTTTGAACGAATCCATGCCGCTAATTTAGTGAATTTTGGTATAGCTCCCTTATTGTTTAAAAATCCAGCGGATTATGACGCCATTGAGCAAGGTGATGAATTGGAGATCCCTAGTATTAGGGAAAAAATAAAGGCAGGAGAAGATTTAGTAGTAGAGAATAAGACCAAGGGCACAAAGTTTGAAGTTACCTATCAATTATCAGAAAGGGAAAAACAAATATTATTAGCAGGTGGGACTTTGGCCTACATGAAAGGTAAAGCTTAGGAGGAATGATTATGAAGATTACAGATATAATGACAAAAGATTTGGTGAGAGTTGAGGAAAACACTGTGATTGCCTGGGTAATTTCCAAAATGAAACACTTTAAGATTCGTTCTTTAATTGTAGAAAGGGTGGATAAAAATGAACCTTATGGGATGATTACTGTCAGAGACGTGGTCTATAAGGTGATTGCCAAAGGTTTAGACCCTGAAACAGTGGAAGTAAAGGATATCATGAGTGAACCTGCTGTTTATGTTTCTTCTGATATGGACGTAAAGAAAGTAGCCCAGTTTATGGCAGAAAAAGGAGTGTCCCGGGTATTGGTAAAAAAAGAAGATAAGTTAGTAGGCATTGCCAGTTTATTAGATATTCTTAAGGCATTTTGAGGAGGTAAGATTATGGCACAAAAGGCTATTAGAGAATATGATGCCAAAAAGTTACTGGCTAAGTATTTCTCTGAAAAAGGTTTGGACTACCCCTTTAAGGCAGTGTTAATTACGCCCGATTCAAAATGGAAAGAAGTAGAGAAAGAGCACCCTTGGCTAAAAAAAGAAAAGTTGGTGGTTAAACCTGATCAGCTCTTTGGTAAAAGGGGAAAACATGGCTTGGTATTGGTCAATGCTTCTTTAAAGGAAGTCAAGGATTGGATTAAGGAAAGAATGGAAAAAGAAGTAAGCATTGGTAAAATTTCTGATAAGTTAACTCACTTTTTGATAGAGCCATTTATTCCTCATGAAAGTGAGTATTATTTGGCCATCACCATGGAAAGAGAAGGAGATAGAATTTATATGTCTGATGAAGGAGGAGTAGAAATTGAAGAGATATGGGACAGGGTAAAACAAGTATCTGTGCCTGTTTTAGGAGACAAGAAAAATTTAAAAAAGCTTATCGGAAAAAACCTACCTAAAGGTATTGTGGAAAAAGAAAGCTTTGTTCAATTTGCAATAAACATTTATCAATTTTTTACTGATTATCACTTTACTTATTTGGAATTTAACCCCCTCACTATCAAAGATAATATGCTCTATCCCCTGGATACAGTGGCGCGTCTGGATGACACAGCCCATTTTGAGTGTGCGGAAAAATGGGGGGATATTGAATTTCCCACGCCTTTTGGACGAAAATACAGACCAGAAGAACGTTATATTCAAAAATTGGATGCTGCTAGTGGGTCTTCTTTAAAGCTTACCATCTTAAATCCCCACGGACGTATCTGGACCATGGTGGCTGGAGGTGGTGCAAGTGTAGTCTATACAGATACTGTATCTGATTTGGGTTTTGCTCATGAATTGGGAAATTATGGGGAATATAGTGGTAATCCTACTACCGATGAAACATATGAATATGCCAAGACCATTTTAGATTTGATGACTAGAGAACCCGATAAAGAAGGAAGACCAAAGGTGCTTATTATTGGAGGTGGAATTGCCAATTTTACTGATGTGGCCAAGACCTTTGATGGCATTATCAAGGCATTGGAAGATTATGCGGATAGGTTAAAGGCCGTTAATGCCAAGATTTATGTGCGTCGGGGTGGCCCCAATTATGAAAAAGGACTGGTCAGGATAAGAGAGGCTTGTGAAAGACTAGGTTTGCCCATTGATGTCTATGGTCCAGAGGCCCATATGACTAGGGTAGTGAAGTTAGCTTTAGAAGAAAAAGCTGCTTAAGGAGGTTAATGATGCAGCCACAAAAACCAGATTATTTATTATTTGATAGAAATACCCAAGCTATTTTTTATGGGTATCAGGTAAGGGCCATTCAAAGGATGTTGGATTTTGACTATATCTGCCAAAGGGAAACGCCCAGTGTAGCCGCCATTGTTGCCCCTACCAGGAATAATGGTCTTCATAAGTGTTTTTTTGGTAATAAAGAAATTTTAATCCCTATTTATCGTCATTTTGAAGAAGCAGTAACAAAACATCCTCAAGCAGATGTAGTGATTAATTTTTCTTCTTATCGCTCTGCCTATCCCACTACCATGCAGGCATTGGAAACAGATTCTATTCGCACCATTGCCATTATAGCTGAGGGTATACCAGAAAGATATGCCAGAGAAATGGCTGCCATTGCTAAAGAAAAGGGTAAATGGATTATTGGTCCTGCCACTGTGGGAGCCATTGTGGCTGGGGCATTCAAGATTGGGAATGCCGCAGGCACCTTAGAAAACATTATTCGCTGCAAGCTTTATAGACCAGGGACAGTGGGATTTGTTTCTGTCTCAGGTGGTCTTTTTAATGAGTTAAACAATATCATTTCTCAGGCCACAGATGGTGTGTATGAAGGTGTAGCCATTGGTGGAGACCTCTATCCTGGTTCTACTTTTATTGACCATTGCCTCAGATATGAAGCCAATCCTGATATAAAGATGATTGTGCTTTTAGGAGAATTGGGTGGGACAGATGAATATATGGTTGTGGAAGCTATAAAAAGAGGTGAGATATCTAAGCCAGTGGTTGCTTGGTGTATTGGCACTTGCACTAAACTATTCCCAGGAGAAGTGCAGTTTGGCCATGCTGGGGCCAGAGCCAGAACTGAACTGGAGACTGCAGATGCTAAAAACAAGGCATTAAAAGATGCAGGTGCCATTGTTCCCAAGTCCTTTGATGAGTTGAGAAGGGTAATTAGAGAAACCTTTAATGAATTAAAAAAGAAAGGGCTTATCCCTGAAATTTCAGAACCAGAGCCTCCGCCTGTCCCTGAAGACTTTACCAATGCTCTAGCTAAAGGCACAGTCAGAAGACCAACAAATTTCATCTGCACTGTTAGCGATGAACGTGGAGAAGATGTTTTGTATGGAGGTGTGCCTTTAACAGAAGTAATTGAGAAAAATTATAGTTTAGGTGAGGTAATAGGACTTCTATGGTTAAAATGCAAGTTGCCTAAGTGGGCCAGTAATTTTATAGAAATGTGTTTAAAAATCGTAGCTGACCACGGTCCTTGTGTCTCTGGTGCACATAATGCCATTGTTACGGCTAGAGCAGGAAAGGATTTGATTTCTTCTTTGGTTAGCGGACTTTTAACCATCGGTCCCCGTTTTGGAGGGGCCATTGATGGTGCTGCTTATTATTTCCGTAAATTCTATAATGAAAATAAGTCATCACGACAAATGGTAGATGAGATGAAGGCAGCAGGTATTCTCATTCCAGGTATTGGTCATAGGATAAAAAGTGTGCGGAATCCAGACAAAAGAGTGGAATTGTTAAAAAATTATGCTAAAACACAATTTCCACAAACAAGATACCTAAACTTTGCCTTAGAAGTAGAAAAGATTACTACTGCCAAACGGGGAAATTTGATTCTGAATGTAGATGGTTGTATTGGGGTGCTATTCGTAGATATGCTTAATAGCTGTGGTTTTAGCTCAGAAGAAATAGATGAAATTATTGAAGCAGGCACCTTAAACGCCATCTTTGTTCTAGGTAGGAGCATGGGTATTATTGCCCATGTTTTGGACCAGAAACGTTTAAAATCAGGTCTTTATCGTCATCCCTGGGATGATGTGTTGTTTAGGGTTGAGCCACCCAAGGTAATTGGAGGTTAGATGGAAGAAAGGCCAAGAGTGGCAATCTATATGCGGATAGCGGCCAAAAAGCATTTGCCTTACTTAGAGAAACAAAAGGAAAAATTATGCAGATATTGCCAAAAGAAAGGATATGAAGTCGCCTTAGAAGTAGCTGAAATCGCAAGTGGCATTAATGAAAAAAGAAAGGGATTGCAAAGATTGATGAATGCAGCTAAACGAGGTGAGTTTGAAAAGATTGTGGTAGAGAGTAAAGACCGTTTAGCCCGATTTGGTGTAAGCTATCTCTACGCCTATTTCATTAAGTGCGGTGTAAAGATTGAAATACCTAATAACACAAAGGATTGGGAACAAACAGAGGAATTGATAGATGATTTAGTAAGTATGGTTAGGTTTTTAACCAATAAAATTTATGAGTTAAAAAAGGAGGAAACTTATGATAGAAGCAATTGAAAGAGCAAAGCAACATTTTGGAAAATTATTGGAAGAACAGCTTGAAAGAATTGAACATATGAAAAAAGGAGAAGATTGGATTGATTATTCTACGTTAAAACCTATTATAATAGGGTTTATTAGCGGTGATGGAATTGGGCCATATATTACCAAGGAAGCTAAACGTGTGTTAGAATTCCTTTTAAAAGATGAACTTGAAAATGGAACAGTCAAATTGAATGTGATAGAGGGTCTTACTATAGAGAACCGGGCAAAGGCCATGAAGGCTATACCAGATGATGTCTTGAATGAGATTAAAAAATGCCATGTTTTACTGAAAGGACCATTATACACACCAAAGAAAGGAGATAAATGGCCTAATATTGAAAGTGCAAATGTGGCCATGCGACGGGAGCTTGACTTATTTGCCAATGTAAGACCAGTGAAAGTGCCAAGTGAAGGGATAGATTGGATATTTTTCAGAGAAAATACGGAAGGAGAATATGTGCTAGGGAAAAGAGGGATAAATGTCACTGAAGACCTGGCTGTTGATTTTAAAGTCATCACTACCCAAGGTGCTGAAAGGATAATAAGAATGGCATTTGATTATGCCCAGAAAAATAAAATCAATAAAGTAACCGTGGTAACCAAGGCAAATGTTATAAAAGCCACCGATGGCAAATTTCTTTCTGTGGCTGAACAAGTAGCACAAGAATATCCTGAAGTAGAATGGGATGACTGGTTTATTGACATTATGGCTGCTAAATTGGTAGACCCTAAAAGGAGGACCCAATTTAGAGTGGTGGTGTTGCCTAATCTTTATGGAGATATAATTACAGATGAAGCAGCAGAGTTTCAAGGAGGTGTGGGAACAGCGGCAGGGGCCAATATTGGTAAGAGATATGCCATGTTTGAAGCCATCCACGGCACAGCTCCCAGGATGGTGGAAGAAGGAAGGGCCCAATATGCTGATCCCTCCAGTTTATTGCGAGCTACTGCTATGCTTTTAAACCATATTGGTTTCTTAGATAAGGCCAAGAGGTTGGAAATGGCCTTGGATATTTGTGGTCAATATGAAAAGAAGCTGGTAATTACAGGAAGGGCAGACGGGGCTACGGGAGCAGACTTTGCCGATTATTTAATGGAAACCATTCAAGAACCTAATTTAGAGAGCAAATGGCAAAGTTATCAATAAAAAAGGAGAGAAGTATGAAAAGACATAAAGTAAGTATTATTGGGGCAGGGGCAGTAGGCGCTATAGTCGCCCAGAATTTAGCTCAAAGGGATGCTGCTGATATTGTGCTTTTAGATGTAGCTGAGGGAATACCGCAAGGAAAGGCCCTTGATCTGTTACACGCATCGCCCATATATAAATTCCATGGAGTAATTGAGGGAACTAATGATTATGCTTCAACTGTAGATTCCAATATAGTAGTTATTACTGCTGGGATGCCACGTAAACCAGGGATGTCTCGAAAGGATTTGCTTTCTACTAATGCCAAAATTATGAGAGATGTAGTCAGTGAATCTATGAAATATTCTCCTGAGGCGGTTATTATGGTAGTAGCCAATCCTGTAGATGTCCTAACACATATAGCCTATAAAAAAAGCGGTTTGCCAAGAAACCGGGTAATAGGATTGTCAGGCACTTTGGATTCTATTAGGCTTCAAAGTTTTATTGCTCAAGCAGTGGGTGTTTCAGCCGAGGATGTGATGGCGATGGTGATTGGAGCCCATGGCAAAGATAATATGCTTCCTTTAATACGGTTGGCCAATGTATGTGGGATTCCCGTAAAAGAATTGCTGGATGAAGAGACCTTAGAAAAGATAGAAAAGAGAACCAGAGAGGCAGGGGCAGAAGTAGTTTCTTTATTAAAAACACGCAGTGCCTTTTATGGTCCTGGGGCTATCGTAGCTGAGATGATTGAGGCTATCCTTAAAGATAG
>Ga0190362_1000061_pt1 | contig 13672 bp, 15 predicted proteins | sample 48721856_MG_FD_163437 | JGI IMG/M metagenome (GOLD analysis project Ga0190362, IMG submission 163437) | Hydrothermal vent microbial mat bacterial communities from Southern Trench, Guaymas Basin, Mexico - 4872-18-5-6_MG | ecosystem: Environmental > Aquatic > Marine > Hydrothermal vents >...
CCAACCCTGCAATTATTGCAGTATAGATTGTCTGAAACCGAATTTGGTCTTCTTCTGCCCCCTCTTGAATTACCACCATTTACTATTTATTTCATATGATTACTAATAAATTCTGTAGGAAAATATAAAAAATAAAGATGAGAGCTATTGTAATTACTGGAGGTGTCTTGAGCGGCTTAGGAAAGGGGGTGACCACGGCATCCATAGGGAGGATTCTCAAGGATAAAGGCTATACTGTAATTCCAATAAAGATTGATGGTTATGTCAATGTTGATCCAGGAACAATGAATCCATACGAGCATGGTGAGGTCTTCGTCTTGGATGATGGCAGTGAGACTGATCTCGACCTGGGCCATTATGAACGATTTCTGAATACCGATCTCAGTGGCGAATCAAATATAACTACCGGAAGCATCTACAAAACGGTAATAGAAAGGGAGAGACGTGGAGACTACTTGGGAAAGACCGTGCAGATAATCCCACACATTACAGATGAGATAAAGAATAGGATTAGAAAATTCAAGGCAGATGTAATCCTGATCGAAGTGGGTGGAACGGTGGGAGACATAGAGAATATGGTTTTTATAGAGGCCCTGAGACAGATGAGTATGGAAGAGGGCAATAGATTTCTTTTCATTCATTTGTCATATGTGCCGGTTATACCCTCTGGAGAACAGAAGACTAAACCCACGCAGCATTCTGTAAAGGAACTTCTGAGTTTGGGAATTCAACCCAACATAATTATAGGAAGATGCGAAAAGGAATTGACCGAGAAGACCAAGGAAAAGATAGCATTATTCTGTGGTGTAAAGATCGAAGAGGTACTGAGCAATCCAGATATGGAGGATATCTATGAATTACCCATGCTATTCAAAAAACAGGAATTGGCAAATATTATAATTAGAAAACTAGGACTGGAGGATAAGCCAGCATATACATTCAAGTGGGAGAATCTGATAGAAAGGATCCATGAGTATAATGATGAGGTAACCATTGGGATAGTTGGAAAATATACAGGGCTGGAGGATGCATATCTCAGCATAAAGGAGGCATTTAAGCACGCCGGTTTAGTAAATTCATGTAAGGTCAATCTACATTGGGTAGAATCAGATGAGATCCAGATAGAAGACCTGAGTTCATTGGATGGAATTCTAGTTCCGGGAGGCTTTGGATCAAGGGGGGTGGAAGGTAAGATCAACGCCGTGAGATATGCCAGAGAACACAAGGTTCCCTTTCTGGGAATATGTTTTGGGATGCAATTGGCTGTGGTAGAATTTGCAAGAAATGTCTGTAATCTAAAAAGTGCCAATACCTCAGAAGTAGATCCCAATACGAGATATCCAGTTATTGATCTAATTCCAGAGCAGAGGGGTATCCATAAAAAAGGTGGTACAATGAGATTGGGGGCATACCCATGTGAGATTAAAAGGGATTCACTTGCTTATAGGCTTTATCAACGAGATAAGATTTCAGAAAGACATAGGCATAGGTGGGAGGTAAATCCAGAGTATATTGAAATTCTGGAGAAAAATGGCATGAAATTCTCTGGAAAGCACCCCGAGAGAGATCTGATGGAGATTCTCGAGCTGGGGGATCACCCATTTTTCATTGCCTCACAATTCCATCCGGAGTTTAAATCCAGACCGGAAAAACCCGCCCCATTATTCGTTGGCTTGGTAAAATCAGCACTTGCCAGGAAGCGTGGTTTGATCTGATTCTTGTTGGGTTGTATTCTTATTGTATTCTTAGTTTAATATCTCTAATTTTTAACAATTAACAATTCCAAATTAATTTAAACTTAATTTAAACTAAGATAAAATGAGAGAATGTCCTTCCTGTGGAGGCACTAGATTCATAAGTGATTATGAAAGGGGAGAGATATACTGTAAGAAATGTGGGTTGGTTATAGAGGATACCCTTTTTGATTTTGGTCCCGAGTGGAGAGCCTTTGATAGGGAACAATTGAATAAAAGGGCAAGGACGGGTGGCCTATTGAGATATGCTAAATTAGGTAAGGGATTAACAACAGAGATCGACAAATATGATAAGGACATTAAGGGAAGGACTATTCCCGCAGAAAGAAAGGCAAAATTCTATCGCTTGAGAAAATGGCAGGTCAGGGCCAAGATGGCCACCTCTCTCCAGAGAAATCTCTCCAAGGCTTTACCAGAGCTGGATAGAATGTGCTCCTTTCTAAAGATTCCCCCAAACGTCAAGGAGGAATGTGCCCTTCTCTATAGGAAATGCGCAGAAAAGGGTATCGTGAAGGGAAGATCCATTGAGAGTATGGTGGCTGCCGTTATCTATCTCGTGACCAGAAAGAATAAAATACCCAGAACATTGGAAGAATTAGAAATCGCCTCTGGCGTAAAGAGGAAATTAATCAGTGGTAGTTTTAGGAAAATAGTTCATGAGATGAAGATAAAGATGCCCATTGCTACCGCTGCAGACTATATACCCTCATTGGCGGTTAGATTGGGAGCCTCGGGAAAGGTCATGGCCAAGGCGATTGAACTGGTAGAGAAAGCCAGAAAGAACAGTATTACCACCGGGAAGGTTCCCATAAGTGTGGCAATTGCAGCTTTATACCTCTCGGCAGATTTAGTTAAGGATGAAAAAATGAGGAGAGATGTTAAATTTCCAGGTATATCAAATAATACCATAAAAATCAGGTATGATGAATTGCTGAAAAAGGTCGTCCAGAAAGAAAAAACGAAGAAGACCGAAGAACTTTCAATATAAGCTGTGGAATTTCATTTGAATTTATCATTACCTAAAAACTATAAAATATTTTAGACTGTCTAAAAATGGATAAACCAATAATGTCAACGAACCTAATTACTATAGATAAAGACAGAAACCTGAGGGATGCCATGACCTTGATGGAAAAAAAGCACATCTCTAGACTCCTGGTTACCGAAAATAACAGGATCATTGGAATTATAACAGAGGAAGATATTGCCAATCGCCTGGGAACGGGAAGGGAAAGAAAAATGAAGATGGGACATATCCATATAACGGCTGCCATGACCAAGGATCTGGTGACAATTACTGAAGATTCCGGGATAAAAGAGGCGGCGAGAATAATGTTAGAGAATAAATTTTCCTCACTACCCGTAACCAGGAATGATGAGATAATCTCTCTTGTAACGAAAACGGATTTGATAAAAAATCTGAGAGATTGTAAAAAAGAGATTGGAGAATTTTACACCAAAGAACCAATTTTTGTGAATCCCAATGACTCTCTATTGTTTGCTAGAAAATTAATGCTGGAAAATAATATTCACAGGCTTATTGTTATGAATCGGGGATTCTTAGCGGGAATACTGACGGAGAGGGATATCGCCAATGGGTTGAAGACATTTAGAAAGGCAATTGACAAATATCCGCAGGCAGATATTGAAAGATTGAAGGTAGAGAATGTAATGAGTTCTGATCCGATAACCGTTAAGCCAGAAACCACGGTTGGAAAGGTTGTAGAAATAATGCTGGAAAAGAAGATTTCTGGATTTCCAATAATTGCACCAGAATTCGGAATTCTGACCAAGACGGACTTGGTGAGGGGAATTGCCGATAATAGGTTGCCTTGATTTAAGAAAATTGATTTAAAAAGATAGATTCCATATATTATCAAAATTATTAAAAAGGGATATTTAAAATGAGTGAAGGAACAGTAAAATTTTTTAATGAGAACAAAAACTTTGGCTTTATTGCCGGAGATGATGGAGAGGAGTATTTTGTCCACAGAAGTGGATTGAAGCAAGGCGTTGCAATAACAGAGGGGGACAGGGTTTCCTTTACTGTTGTTCGAGGCGATAGAGGTCCAAAAGCCGAAGGGGTTGAGAAGATTTAATAGGTAAATCCTATTTCTTGAGAATCTGCAGTTGCTTGGGGAAATTACTTTCAGTTTTGAGAGATTGCATTGGTTCAAGACATATTTATCACAGATTCAGCCATGTCAGAGATATATTCTCCAATGCGTCGAAAGCTTTCATAGATCAAAATGCAGTGACCCTTACTTTCACTCAGCTTATCTATGATCTTTTTTTCTGTTAATCTGAATTTTTTTATTTTTTTCAGAACATCATTGGCAATGGACGCATTTCTACTTTTCAGTGCCAACATAACATCACTGTACATATGTATCAATTCCTTATATACTAAAATATCTTTTCTCCTCATCCTTTTACAATCCTTCGTGAGGGCCGCTATCTTCTCTATATGATCTGAAATTCTCTCAATACTCTTGGCTATCTGTACCCAGACAGTGGCTTCAAACCCACTAATAGAGGATAACTGCCTCAGAATCAGAAAATAGAACTTATCTATCTCATTATCCCTCTGGATTATCCCGTTTAGGATATCCTCATTATACATCCCGATCTCCAAATCATTCATAAGTTCCTTGAGGGATAGAATGGACATCTCATGCATTCTTTCCACGGATTCCATTAACTGCCTCCTTTCCTTCATGAGCATCTTGAAGGTGAGTTCATTTTTTGTCTCCCCGAATGGTTCTAATCCTATTAGGTAGGTAGAAATCCTTATTAGCTTTCTTCTTAGTTCTGGATTTATGTAGTTTTTTGATGTAATTACAATGGTGTCATATCCCTGGATGTATTTGGTTATCAGAGACCTTGAAATGAATTCTATATCATCCTCTTTTATTTTGATTTCAGCTTCCCTCTCCTTTTCTCCCCTTAGCCTAAGTAAAAGTTCATCTCCTTGCTCTATAACAGAGATAACATCCTTCTTACATAGATTGTTTCTCTTAACCCATTTCTTCGGCAGAGAAACGATATAGGTGCCTTCCCCCGTTACCTGTATCTTTCTATATTCCATTTTCATAATCTATATTGATTATATATTTCATATATGAATTATTTATATATGGTATTATCTATATAAATGTAAACGGTGATATAAAATGGAAAATTTTATGAAGATATTGAAGGGACCCTGTTTGTTGTCTTTGATGATCTCAGTAATTCTGCTGTGTGGATGTGTCGATGAAGGGCAGAAAAAGGAAACCCTGAGTATTGCCGGTTCAACCACAGTGCAGCCGATAGCATCCAATGCTGCAGAGGAGTTCATGAAGAAAAACCCGGATGTTATTGTATCGGTACAGGGCGGCGGTTCTGGAACTGGAATAAAGATGGTGGCTGAGGGAACTGCGGATATTGGAATGTCTTCGAGAGAGTTAAAGGAAAAGGAGATTAATGCATACCCGGATCTGAAAACATATACAATAGCCCATGATGGAATTGCAGTTATAGTTCATCCAAGCAACCCACTTAGCGATCTAACGAAGGAAGAGATAAAAGGAATATTCTCAGGAAAGATCAAGAACTTCAAGGAAGTTGGTGGAGAGGACAGGGAGATAGTGGTAGTCATAAGAGAAGAAGGCTCTGGGACAAGAGCAACATTTGAGAAGTTGATAATGAAGAAGATTAAAACTACAGAGAGGGCATTACAGAAGCCAAGTAATGGAGCAGTTAAAGCAACCATAGCAAGTAATGAAAATTCCATTGGTTATTTGGGGATTGGTTATGTTGATGACAAGGTGAAAGTTGTTAGCATAGATGGAATTAAACCATCAAAGGAAAGCATATCCTCTGGGGAGTATCCAGTTTCAAGAAAGTTATATATGATAACCAAGGGCGAGGCTACAGGGTTGTCGAAGAAATTTATAGACTTTGTTCTGAGTGATGAAGGGCAGAGAATAGTAGATGAGGAGGGATTTATAGGGATTAGATGATGTTAATCGTCCATCTATCAGATCTTCACTGTGGAAATTTCGGATTTAATCCGAAGGCACTTGAATTAGCCATAACGGAGATTAATGAATTAATGCCAAATATTGTTGTTGTAACTGGGGATCTTACTAATAATGGTTCTATCCATGAATATGAACTTGCTAAGAAGTATCTAAGCAAGATAAAATGTGAGAGAAAGGTAATAGGTACGGGGAATCACGACTATCGTTCCACTGGTTATCTGCTATGCAAGAGATATTTTCAAAAACCAAGGGTTTTAGAATTTAAGGATGTGATTATAGTTTATCTGAGTACTGCAAGACCGGACAGGGATGAAGGTGAAGTTGGCTATAGACAGATACAATGGCTCAGGAAGATTCTGAATGAACATAAAGATAAATTCAAGATAATTGCCTTGCATCACCATCTCGTTCCAATTCCAGACACTGGTTTGGAAAGAACTACTGTAACTGATGCTGGAGATGTCATCAGGGCTTTAACCCAGTGTAAGATTAATCTGGTTTTATGCGGACATAGACATCGACCATGGAGCTTAAATTTTGATGACTCTACAATAATAAATGCTGGAACTGTTTCTTCTGAAAAATTCCGTGGATTTTTCGCAAATTCGTACAATATTATTAAGATAAAGAATGGAAGAATTGATGCCAAGATAAAGATAGTTAATGGTAAGACTATAGACTTCGAGGATATCTTAAATGCGACTGAGCCGTTTATTCCATAGCAAAATGATCACGATAAAATTCATAAACTCGGAGGATATTATTAGGAGTATCCTTTTTGTCTTTGCAGTAACCTCTGTCTTTATTATTCTGCTCATAATTCTATTTCTCTTCAAGGAGGGTCTTCAAATATTTGAGGAGAAGGGATTGCTGAATTTTATTCTGGGAGCAGAATGGGATCCTGTAAAAGGAGAATTTGGTGCCCTTCCATTTATACTCTGTTCTATTCTAATAACCCTCGGTGCATTGATAATTGCAGTTCCACTTGGGGTTTCATGTGCAATATTCTTGGTTGAAATAGCACCTAAGTGGGCTAAAGACATTGTAAGACCCGCTATTGAATTACTTGCAGGAATTCCATCCATCGTCCATGGTTTATTTGCGTTGATGATAATCGTTAGATTAATAAAGGTAACATTTTCTCTGCCAACAGGAGAAACAATACTTGCAGGTTCGATAATTCTAGCAATAATGATCCTGCCGATAATAATAAGCATTTCACAGGATTCACTTGAGGCAGTTCCAAGGGAGTATAAGGAAGGATCATTAGCTCTTGGAGCAACAGACTGGCAAACAATAAAGAATGTTTTATTACCATCTTCAATGCCAGGGATTATGGCTGGAACAATTCTTGGGATGGGAAGAGCCATCGGGGAAACAATGGCAGTTGTTCTTGTCCTTGGAAATGTGGAAAAAATCCCAACATCCCTCTTAGAGCCTGGCGAAGCTTTAACATCTGCCATCCTCTTGGAGATGGGTGAAGCAATCGTTGGGAGTATGCACTATTCTGCTTTATTTGCACTGGGAATCGTTTTGTTTTTCATTGTCCTTGTACTTAGTTTAATTTCAGATGTATTATTGATTAAGTATAATATCCGAAGATGATTTCTGCTTATGTCAAGGATAAGATCGCAAAGGCAATCTTCTGGATCTCTGGAATGACAATAATCCTGACCCTGTTTGCGATTCTTGGTTATGTTGCTGTAAAAGGTATAGGAGCCATGAGTCTTGAATTCCTTCTGGAGATTCCAAGAGCTGCTGGAAGAGAAGGCGGTATTTTTCCGGCAATTCTCGGGACGCTATATCTGACAGCTATTGCTCTCCTGTTTGCAGCTCCCATTGGTGTAGGTGCCGCAATATATCTTACAGAATTCACAAAAGAGGGAAGAATAACCAATATAATCCGGTTATGGGTGGATACCCTGAATGCAGTTCCCTCTATCGTTTTTGGATTGTTTGGTTTTGCGTTGTTTGTTTTTTATCTGAGGGATTATACTGGTGGAGTCTCTATATTATCTGGCGGACTAACACTGGGCTTTATGATCCTACCAACAGTTATAAGAACGTCGGAAGTGGCTATAAAAACAGTTCCCAAATCGGACAAAGAAGGGAGTTATGCTCTCGGCGCCACAAAGCTATACACCGTAAGAAAAGTAATACTGCCATCTGCATTACCAGGTATAGTAACGGGTTTAATCCTGGGTTTGGGTAGGGCTGCAGGTGAAACAGCACCGATAATATTTACTGCAGCTGTATTAAATCCAATTCTACCAACCTCGATTTTTGACCCCACCATGGCTTTGACAACACATCTATATACTTTAACATCAGAAGGAATCTCAGAGAGAAATGCCTTTGGCACAGCTCTGGTGTTGATAATTATGATTTTGATCCTGAATTATACAGCAAGATTCTTAGATAATTATCTCTCAAGGAATCTAAAAAGATGAGTGAAAATAAGATAGAGGTCAAAGATCTAAACCTCTGGTATAATGAGAATCATGCACTGAAGAATATTACAGTGGATATAAGAAGTAACAAAGTAACTGCCTTAATCGGACCCTCTGGTTGTGGAAAAACGACCTTCATAAGAACCCTGAACAGGATGAATGATCTGATAGATAATGTAAAGATAAGTGGAAAGGTCTTTCTTGATGGAAAAAATATCTATGATCCAGATGTTGATGTTGTTTCTTTAAGAAAGAGGGTTGGTATGGTATTCCAAAAGCCAAATCCCTTCCCAATGACAATCTATGATAATGTAGCTTATGGTCCTAAAGCACACGGTATCAAAAATGGATTGAAGGAGATAGTTGAAAAAAGCCTGAAGTCCGCTGCCCTCTGGGATGAGGTAAAGGACAGGCTTGATAAACCAGCTTTGGATTTATCAGGAGGACAGCAACAAAGATTATGTATCGCAAGAACCCTTGCAGTTAAACCTGAAGTGATATTATTTGATGAACCCTGTTCAGCATTAGATCCCATATCAACAGCAAAGGTTGAGGAATTAATTAATGAATTAAAAAAGAATTATACTATAGTAATTGTAACCCATAATATGCAGCAGGCAGCAAGGGTTTCGGACTTCACTGGATTTTTCCTGCTCGGTAAGTTGGTAGAATTTGGAAAGACCAAGGATATATTTGAAAGGCCAAAGGAGAGGGCTACCGAGGATTACATCACGGGAAGATTTGGATAAGATTAACCACGAGATGATTCAAATGACAAAAATTCCAAAATGCATGAGCACACAACACCCTGATAATGTAAATTCCCCGTTTTTTGCAGGGGATACCGAACTAAGCGGAGAAGACGAAATACAGGAAGCATACTACGCCTTCTCTCATTTAGGTTGTGATGAGCAGATGTGGGATTGTGAGGGCAAGGAAGTTGATAATTTTGTAGTCAAAAAGTTGCTAACAAAATATGAATCATTCTTCCGGGAGAAAAGATTAGGCAGAGATGTATTTATAACTTTAAGGGTGCCAAATCCAACCGTAGAAAAGGGTGAGGCAAAAATATTATTGGAAACATTGGAAAGCATACCCAGGTCATTTGACGCCGCTAAATTGTTTTATCAAGACGATAACGATACGCCACCTATATTCGAAGTTATCTTACCCATGACAGCCTCTCCTAAGTGCCTTGATAGAATTTACAGATATTATTGCGATTTTGTTGTGGGAAAACAGAATAAACCATTTAGAGAAGGAGATATAACAATCGCTGAGTGGATTGGGGAATTCAAGCCCGAAAGAATTAATGTTATACCCCTCTTTGAGGATATGGAACACATGCTCGATTCTCACAACATGACTAAAGAATATTTGCAAGACAAGGATGTAGAGTATCAAAGAGTTTTTCTTGCAAGGTCAGACCCTGCGATGAATTACGGACTTATCAGCGCGGTTCTTTTAAACAAGATAGCTCTTCAAAGATTGCAAACATTGTCTGAGGACATAGGTGTTGAAATTTATCCTATTGTGGGTATCGGCTCGGCTCCTTTCAGAGGCAATCTCAGACCACAGACAGTAGAAAGAGTTACAAAAGAATATCCCAGCGCTCATACATTTACCGTTCAATCGGCGTTCAAATATGACAATCCTCCTGACGAAGTTAGAGAAGCTATAAGAAAATTGCAGGAAAGAAAAACAGGTTCGCCACAGGAAATAGACGAAGAGAGGTGTCTGGAAATAATCAGGAAGTATTCTCGGGAATACCAGAAACAAATCATAGAATTAGCACCGGTAATCAATAAGGTTGCAAGGTATGTTCCGAGTAGAAGAAAGAGAAAGTTGCATATAGGTCTATTTGGGTATTCACGTAGTATAGAAGGAGTTACATTGCCGAGGGCGATAACATTTACCGCTGCTCTTTATTCCATAGGTTTGCCACCAGAGATCCTTGGTTTGAATGCCTTGAATGACGATGACCTGCAATTTATCAACGAAGTTTATGTAAATTTTGAAGATGATTTAAGGGATTCTCTCAGATATTTTAACCCGGATGCAGGTTTTTTGCCAAAAGGTCTTGAAGCAGGAGTTAGAGTTAGAGATTTTGCGGCAGATCTTCAACCAGATGAAGAGCATAAAGAGATAACGGATTATATTGCAGGTTCATTAAAGGGAGATAAAACTGACGATTTAGGAGGGTATGTCCTAAGAGCAGCAAATTTGAGGAAATTCTTAGGATAAAAATTAATGTGAATTAAAATGCCAAGAAGTAGACTCGATCGGGAATTGGGAAAACTGAGAAGAGATTTAGAAGCCATGGGTGAATTGGTACAGAAGGTTTTGAGAGATGCTATTCTGGCCCTAAAAAATAGAGACATGGAACTCTCTTCAAAGATAATTAAAGTGGATGAAGAAGAGACCAATGTGCTCTATAGGGATATAGAGGAAAGATGTATTCACACCATAGCACTTCATCAGCCAGTAGCAGGTGATCTGAGGTTTATCAGCACTACTATGAATGTGGCTTCAAATCTGGAGAGGATTGGTGATTATTCTAAGGATATTGCCATGATAATCCCTTTTATTGTTAATGAAAAGCCAGAGAATGAGGAAAAGATACTTGAAGAAATGGCCGAGATTGCAGAAAGGATGACTAAAGACGCCATAGATGCATTTATCAATAAAGATAAAGATAAGGTGAATGAAGTGAATATTAATGAGAATAAGGTTGATGCCCTCTACGGGAGTATCTTCCCCAAATTGAAGGAGATGGTGAAGGTAAACTGTGATAAGATGCCAATGGCATTGAATCTTTTATTGATTGCTAAGTATCTGGAAAGGATTGCAGATCACTCGGTGAACATAGCAAATAGAACTATGTATGCTATTAAGGGCAATGACATGTATCTGTAAAATTTCAACAAAAGTCTATAATAATTTTGTGGTTTCCATTGTTATTCACTATTTGATCTTTTATGTTCAATCTCCTCCACAATCTCCTGATCTATCAAAATCTCGGCATTATCCTTGGGAAGCTCTATCTCATCGCCTTCTTTGAATGGGCCATAGTGAACCATATCAGAGCCGATGATTGATGGCAGTGAACGGAGGAATCTGACCTTTATCTTCTCTGTTTTGATTTTTTCAATCTCTGCTGGTTCTTCCTCATCCTTAAATTTCTCAGAGAGAACCCTCTCCTTATATTTTGCCAATGCTCTCGTAAGTTCTGCATAAAAAGCCCTCTCTATGGGGATCATGTTTCCAGGTTCTTTTTCGGGAGAGCGAAGGGCATTGATCACGATCTTGTTCCTTCTCCTCTCAAAGATTTCATCTACCAATTTTCTTATGTATTCTCTGTGTTCTTTCTCAATCCCCGTCAGGAGTTCTGAAATCTTGGAGTAGAATTTATCGTCTATTTTCTGCAGTGTCGGAGACCTCTTCTCAGATCTGTAGACCCTTTGTACATCCGCGTAAGTAATCATTCTTGTTTATGCATCAGAACCTCCATATGTGGATAAGCAATTTCAATACCTTCTGTTTCCTTGAATCTATCCAGGATTTTCTGATAGATTTGTGTTCTTATCTTTCTCCTATGTCTCGCTTTTACTATGTATCTGGCACTTACATTAAAACAGGAGTCTGCCAGCTCCACTCGTATCTGTGGTGTTAGATGGATATACTCTGAGATTCCCCTGCCCATGGCCCTATATCTCTGAGACACTCTCTTCATTGCCTCAGCACCATCCTTCATTATATTTCCCACCACCTCTGTTGTACACTCCTTTATCACCTTCTCCGCAAGCTTTCTGTCACTTTCATAGGTAACAGAAACGGATATTTCATCCCAGAGATAATTCACATCCAGTGTGTAATTTATTATTGGTTCTTGGAGTAACATGGAATTTGGGAATGTAACTAATCTACCCGTTGGCTCAGTACCTCCAGCACCAACCTCTCTAAGCAGGGTATACATGAGGGTTATATCAACAACATCCCCCTCAATATCCTGAACCTTTATCCTATCGTTTATCCTGAATGGTTTCCTCGCGATTATCATCAACCATCCGACTAAACAGGTTAATGGGGTCCTCATAGCAAACGTTAATCCAAAACCGATCAGACCGAGAGACATCAGGAATGTACCCAAGTCCTCAACAAGTATGGATAAAGCCAGCAATAGACCAAGAAACCAGATTATGTAGCTGTAAATCTTTAGTATGTTCTCCACGTCCACCTTGATTTTTTCCAAGACCTCTTGGAACCCCTTGCTGGAAATATCTATAAATATCTTTGTGATAAGAATTACAACCAATGCAATTATCCCCTTTGGCAGAAAATTCATAAAATCGCTCTTGGTTTTCTCGATCTGACCAAAAAAATTGAAGATAGCTATTAATAAAATCAGGATTCCTATCAGGATGATGTATCTGATTAGTTTTTTATATCCCATTTTTTATTATCCCATATATAATTGAAAAATTAATTATGAAAAAGGAGATATAACTAAGATGTAACTAATAACTGGTGATTTTTATGAGAAAGCTGAGATTTGGAGACTCCATGATAGAACCACATGTGAGGATGTTAAGTGACATGAAAGATGTAATTTATGATCAGGAATGGCTGAGAAATTCCCGGGATATGGAGCTCTATTATATGTACAGGGATCTTGCTTTGGATGAGAACGACAGGGAAATAATGAGAAGGGAAAATCTAAGATATGACATTACCATAATCCCTCCCAGAATTCTAGGTAAAGAATACATAAAAACTATGGGGCACTATCATCCCCCTATCCAGGGAACAAATTTTTCCTATACGGAAATCTATGAGGTATTGGAGGGAAGGGCTCATTACCTCTTACAGAGATTAGAAAATGGGAAAATCACCGATGTGATTTTAATTGAAGTGGAGAGGGGTGACAAGGTAATCATACCGCCAAATTACGGACATATCACAATTAATCCATCAAAAAAAGAATTGAAGATGGCAAATCTGGTAAGCGATAAATTTTCTTCTATCTATGAGCCAATAAAAGAGAAAAAAGGGGGGGCATACTTCGAACTGATTGATGGATTCAAAAGAAATGAAAATTATGAATATGTTCCAGAATTAAGAAAAGTTAAGGCGAGGGATCTTTCTGAATTCGGTTTTGAGAGATCGGAGGAGATCTATTTCATGATCAGAGATCAAAAAAAATTGGAATTTCTAAATAAGCCGCAGGATCATCCTTGGTTATTCGAGCTTTATTAATTTTCTGCATTTTTCACAAACTTTCATTGGCTTTTCCTTTGCCTCTTGCAGGGAATTCGAGAATTGCATCACGCATTCATTATCACAATGTCCCAATCCCAGAACATGACCTACTTCATGAACGGCCTCCTTTTGTATTAATTCTAGTGAATCCAAGCGAAATACGGAGAGGACCGCTCCATGATGA
>Ga0190362_1000066_pt1 | contig 13177 bp, 12 predicted proteins | sample 48721856_MG_FD_163437 | JGI IMG/M metagenome (GOLD analysis project Ga0190362, IMG submission 163437) | Hydrothermal vent microbial mat bacterial communities from Southern Trench, Guaymas Basin, Mexico - 4872-18-5-6_MG | ecosystem: Environmental > Aquatic > Marine > Hydrothermal vents >...
TTATAGTCTATGCCAGTGTCTATTACAGCCACTACTACAGTGCTGTTGCCCTTTTCGATATCCCACACATCATCCGCTTTAATCTTGGGAAGTCCCCATTGCGCGGAATAATTTGGGTCATTTGGAGTAGTCATAGCATGAACGATATAATTCAGCTGCGCATATTCCACATTAGGATCTTTTTTGTATTCTTCTACTATCTCTCTCACATTAGCGTCCTTGGGAAAGGTAAGTTTGTAGATATTGGATAGATCAATTTGAGGAAATTTCTGTTCGATAGACTCAACCTGCTCTTCGGCAGTCATAGTCCTCACTTGATCACAATAGTTTTTCTTCAGAGGTGTTTTGAATATCCGTTCCATTTCAATTAGGCCAAATCTCTGATTGAGGATATCAATAGATGATGCACTAATTACCACCTCATGGGCTAAGACCCTCTGTTTTTCTACTGGGACGTCAATAACCCCTGGCTTAAACTTCACTATTACATCACTGGGAGCATATTCGGGATTTAAATCAAGTACATTACTAACATCGTTCTCACCTCTATCCGTTCGAGATTCGTTTAATACAGAAATAGAGGTACCTATAGCAAAAGCGGGATAAGCAATGAAAAGGACGACAATTAGAACCAGTAAAAACAAAAATCCATGTTTTGGCATTTTAATTCCTCGGGTTGATGATTTGGATTACATATTCTAAGTCCTGAACTTGCTCGCTTCTCCGTAAGTGATACTATAATCTTTTGTTTCTCATTCTCTTCAATATTCTCTGCTTCATAATTCAGAATCCTAAGCCATCCAGCCTTTCGTAAGAGGAAGGGTCTGTAGCTAGCGTGATGAACCTTCTCACCTTCGATTATTATCCTCTTTTTCATTTACTCACCGTTTCGTTAAATTGAGCCATCCTGTTGCAGTTAACTTATCACATTCTGTATATAAATTACCTCTCCAGAGCCATTTCCAAAGTGCCACCAGATTGCCCTGTGAAGGTCTGCGAAATCAGGGCGATAAAATCCCGGCATCATGGAAAACCAAAGTCCAGAAACCCTGAAATTACAGACCTATTACAAAATTGTTTTAGACCTTTTACTGAACTATATAGTTCTCGTCTGGAAAACTAAGAATACAGGAAATGACCCCCCTCCCACATCATCTATATCCCTCCCCACCACCATAATCTAAGCCAAGGCCCTTGTCCTTACTAGCCCCCTTCCAGAGGGAGCCATAACGTTCCTTTATCTGGTATTCTATGGGTTTTGCCTCGGCAAGGCTTCTCTTAATATGACTCCTCTCTATAAATTCGGATTCATCTAATATTGCCAAGTCTCCAGCAAGCCTAATCAAACCCCCCAGCTCTCTGAGCCTCAGGGTTAAATGTCCCCTTACGTTGTCTATTGATAATGCCCTCTCCCTGGCCACCTTTATAATCTCTTCTATGCCCTCCCTACTGACTGGGGGTATCCTACCATCGATCTCTACCTCCTGAGCCACAAACTGGGCAAGCTTTATCCTATTTTCCTCATTATCTGGCATAGTGGTCTCCAATAGGATTTCATAACCAAAACCAAGAATCCTTGATCTTAATGGGGGCAGAATTTTACCTATATCATTAATATTACATGCTCCAACAAAGATAAAATCGCAAGGTACATCACTTACTTTGACGGAAGCACCAGCAGAATGAGGATTCCTCCCCACGATGGGAAATTTCTTTTCCTGCATGGCGGTTAGGATAAAATTCTGTAGATACTGCATATGGGGCAATTCATCAATAAATAAAACGCCTTCATGGGCGCTATGTATTGCCCCGGGAATTACCCTTAGATAGGCTGGGGTTCCTATCTCCGGGTGACTCCCATAGGGATCGTGACGAACATCACCAAGCAACTCCGTTTCAGAAGCACCCGTGGCGTGAACAAAGGGAATCCTGTTTATGGGAACTATAACCTTTTTTCTCTTCTTAATTCTATTAGAAGCAAGAGAATCTCTGTCAATGACTCGAATCTTTTCACCACCAATCTTTTTATAAATCAAAATACTCTCCTTCCCCTCACTACCAATCCTCGTTGTTTGCACCTCCCTTTCCGGCCTCATTGATCCTATCTCAAATATCTCGGTTATTATGTCACCAAAAGGAGAGAATTCCCTGTTGAATCTCACATGACCATATTTATTACTGCCACAATTGGGACATATTGCCTCTTTGTCGCTGCTAATGGCTCCACAGGCAGAACATCTGAAGCCCAATTGCTCTGCTACAAAAAAAGGCACCTCTCTTGGTGTAACAATTACTCCACTTGGACATTCCTCCCTTTTCTCATTTTCCAGTACATCCTTAGTCACTATCTCAACTATTGGTCTTTCGGGATTCTTTTCATTATGAACCACACGAATCTCTTCCTTGGGTTTTGGTAAATGCAAAGCCAAAGCCTGAGCCAACATACTCTTTCCAATCCCAGGGGGACCAACGAGAAGAAGGTGTCTTCTCTGTCTTATGGCAATCTTTACCTTTTCTACCGCCCTTGATTGTCCAATTACCCTATCAATAGGATCTTTGGGAATCTCAATATCCTTAGTGCTCTCTATGTCATCGAGGTACATTTTACAACCAACTATAATGTAGAAACAAGAATATAAAACATAGCAGAAAAATAAAATAAAAAAATAAAAAAGAAAGATCACCTTTCAGTCAGGATCTTTACATTCCTTGTATTTGAAACATCCGATTTATTTACTCCCACAATACAACCCACCTTGCTTTCCGCTGCGGCATCTACCAAGCGCTGAGTAACTACCCCATCGAATACCACACAATATGGTTGCACATCCTTCAGACTACTCACAAGATCCTTGATCTCAATCTCTGTTATCTGTTCTAGGTTCTTGTCAAACAATCTGGCGGTCAATTTCCCCTTCACATCCTTAAGAAGATTCAATAATTCCCCCTTGTTACTCTGAATTGCATTCTCTTTGTGTGTTTCTTTAGCTACTGAATACCCCTTTATCTGACTTAAAGGAACCTTCCTCCTCAATGCCATCACCACCTCCTTTTTTCCCAATTCTTCTACCTCTTTCCCTCTTGGTGTTCTGGCAACAAAGTCTATGTCTGCTACTTGAGCCAATTCCTTCAGTATAATGTCTCCACCGCGATCACCATCCAAGAAGGCAATTGTGGTCTTCTCCCTACTTAGATCAATAATGGGCTTTGGAATATTTGTCCCTCCAACGGCGATGACATTCTTTATGCCACATTTCAACATATTAAGAACGTCTGCCCTCCCCTCCACTAGGATTATGGAGTCTGCACTATCTATTGATGGACCTGCGGGAAGCCCCTCATAGGAGCTTATTTCAGATAACTGAACCGCTTTCTTTACCTCTTCCGTAAGCGCCATACTCTCTGGAATTTCCTCATTCATCAACCTTTTCAAGAGTTCCTTTGCCCTGTTCACAACCTTTTTTCTCTTTGAGGATCTGGCATCCTCGATATCCCTTACCGTTATCTTTGCATTACAGGGACCTACTCTGTCTACCGTTTCTATCGCGGCTGCGATTATGGATGTTTCAACCATATCCAGGCTTGAAGGAACAACTATTGTTCCAGTAGATTTCCCGACCCTTGTCTTTATATCTACTTCAATTCTTCCTATCCTACCGGTCTTCTGTAAATCCCTTAGTTCCAATTCCTCTCCCAATAAACCCTCAGATTGACCAAATATTGCACCAACAACATCCGGCTTCTCAACAACACCATCAATGGTAATATCTGCATAGATATTATATTTTATAGTATCTGCAGGAGCCTTTGCCATTTCAATCACCTCTCTATAAATTTATCTAAAATCCCAAGTTAGACTACATCAAAATCCCTGTCAAGAAAGAGTGACAATCCTCTCTACTTAACCACGTACCCGCTCCACATAAAGACATATTTAACAGTTAAGTGTGATTTATGTTTCTTGACAAATGATTTTGATATAATCCATATAAATTCTCTATATTAATATTGGTATTTATCTAATAAATATCATCCAAATCATCACCCAAATCCAATCTATCCCCCAAAATCCTTGAAATGTGTTCTATATCCCAATTCCGAACCAGAATGGTTTTCTTTCTTGAAAATTTTCCTGAAATAATCTCGCAATTTCCAAACAAATCAGAAAAAATTCTTATAAGCTGCTTATTGGCCCTCCCATCAGTTGCGGGCGAGGAAATCCTCAATTTAAGCCGTTTTCCAAATTTATCATACCCAAGACCCTCTTTCTTTGAATTGGGAATCACGCGAATATCAATCAATACGCCCTTTTTACCCTCCCTGATACATTCTAACATTCTATTGCTTTAAGTATTGCTTTAATGGGTGCTGGCTTTTATAACCTCATTCAATATTTCCAGAAATCTCTTGCTCTGTTCCTCTGTTAAATCAACAGAACCGCCGTCCTCTATCCTGAGGTCATTACCATCTGCTACCACTACCAATGCCTTTGAAACAGGTATTCCAAATATATCCTGTAATTCTGGATTGCTATCTAACTTCTCAATAATCTTGACCAATACATCACACCTAACCCTAACCCTTTCCGTTTCATCAACCACTTTTCTCACCGCTATTAAAAGCATTAAAAGCTATTAAAATACTATATTTCAATATATTTTCAATATATTATTTCATTTAATCTGTCCCTTTCTATCGCAACCTTGATTTCGCGGCAGATCCTTCTTCCACAACTCATGGGTTCATCATAAAGAATATTGGAATATGTGGAGCCATTAATAAAAAGATTTGTTCCGGCAACAATCCTACCGGATATCTCAAAGCAGATGAATTCAAGTTCGGGGGTGCAGATCATCTCTATACAGAATGGTCCTATCACGCCCGGTTTAAATAATTTCTTCGATGCCTCCACCAGGTTTCTTCCAAGATTCATTAAATCTGGAAGGAGAGACTCCCTCAATACAACGGGAACATTTCCAGTAATAACATAACGGGGGCATATCTCGATATCTTTCTGAATAACGCTTGGAATTCTTGCCAATCCATCAACATCGGATTCATATCTTATATCCATACCCAATAACTCCAAGCCATCATCTAGGGGGGAATAAAAGAAATGTGGATAAAATCTTGTTCCAATAACGTACTCTTGTATTATATATTCTTTTTTAATATGCTCTGGAATATTAAGATCTTCTAACTTTTTGTGGAATTCATCCCCGCTTTTAGCGAGAAAGTAGCCACCACCACCACGCGCGCCCGGAAATTTTACCATAACCAAACGGTCAATCTCGTCTGGGGATTTGAATTCTCTTGGTACACTCAAATTCGCCTTTTTGAACCATTCCATCTCCTTCTTCCTGTTGGACTCCCATTCCAGGACCAATCTGTTACCGAGCAGGGGGACCCTCAATTTTTCCATTATATTATCTGGACCTACATATTCCACAAATGAACCATGGGGAATTAAAATTGCATTCCTATCTATCAATTCATCCTGAGTCTCGTCCAGAAGTATATCATTGTATGAATCGATCTCTATTACATCATCCACCACCGAGAACCTCCTATAAAATCCCGCTGCCTTTTCCGTACAGAGGAGCAGATTCTTGAATCCCTCATCCCTCGCACCCTTTGTAATCTGCAGTGCTGTATGACTGCCAAGCGTACAGATCTTTAATTTATCCAGATCATAATCATTAAGAATATCCTCTATATCCCTTTTCGAAATCATCTTAGGTAACAATATCTTCTAATCTGCCATCTTCTATAGCCCTTTTTATCTCCATAGCCAATCTCCTACCCGTGGAGATATTCTTTCTCCAGAGTGCATTCCCGTATGGATGGCCGATCGACATATGGGCATTGGTACCCCCCCCAATCCTGGGAGCCACATCATAAATAAAGAATTTATTGTCCTTATCCACACACGTCTGAAGACAGAAGGGCCCTATAATCCCTGGTTTATAATACTTCTTCGTGGCCTTCACATACCTCTCAGCTAACTCAAATGCTTTCTCAAGTAGACTCTCTCTTATCGTGGCTGAATTATGACCACATACCGTATATTCCGGAACACTCTGTTTTTCGTTCAGGGTTAGTTGCTGCTGAGCCGGCAACCTAACATGGCCGTCTAATGAGGTTTCAAATCTCCAATCAACCCCCAACAATTCAATCCCGCTCATGTCCTCCTCCAATGGGGAATAGAAAAAATCAAAATTAAAAACCGGCCCGATAATATACCTCTCAATCCTGGCATTTTTCAACAAATCCTCCGTAATCACCCCTTGTTTTATTAGCCTCCGTGACTTTTCCTTGTATTCCCCGTATGAAGCGGCTGTAAAAAAACCCCTCTCCAATCTTTTCTTTGCATGATGTAGTTTGACAACAACCAATTCATCGATCTCCTCTGGGTTGTCTATCTTATCAGGATACGGCAATCTGGCTTTTTCCAATAACCAGTAATAATCCCTGTCTCCCCCCCTTTCTTCGCTCCTTAAGAGGTTTCTGCTTCCAACCAACGGAACTGCAAAATCATTCTCTATCCTATCAAGTTTTATATAAGACGTGAAGGATCTGTTGGGAATAAATAGAATATTGTCTGCAAGCATTTTTTCTTGCTCTTCCTTTTTCATCATTTCCTCAAATTTATCATAGATAACATATTCATCCACAACACCTCTTATAATCCTTCCATTCTCCCTCCTCGCCTTGAAATATCTTGTGTATGTCTTCTCTCTGCCTTTCTGACAATACAGCATAGTTCGAAACCCCTCCTCCACGGCACCATCGGCTACATCTAAAGCAGAATGAGAAGCAAGGACACCTATCTTGACATTATCCAAGTCATAATCCCTTATTTTTTCGAATATAATCCTTCTATCGATCATTGTAAAATTATATTTTGATTATATTTTGATACAGAATTAAAAAAACTACTAAGTAGAATTATTATTGTAGTATTGTAGTGCCTAACTTTTCCAGCAATCTTGAAACGGACCCGGGGGGATTCGAACCCCCGATCCCCGGATTTCCTCTCCATTTTTGATCAAACTTTTTTAAAAGTTTGCCGGATTAGAAGTCCGGTGCCCTATCCTGCTAGGCCACGGGCCCCCGAAGCATCTCCTCATTAATTACATTAATTAGAATATGGGATTTGAAGCAATTATATTCAGAATGTAATAGAGAATAGTCAATCCCACCGGGACTAAGAAGTTATCATCTATGAAGTTAACTAATTCTATTATTGCACCTAAAAAAGCCAGAACCAATGCCGAAGACGGAGGAACAAAGAAAACCGCTGGAATAAATCCAAATGCTATAAAGCCAAGAAACCCTTCAATACTTTTGTGTCCAATTCTGTATTTTCCATAGAATTTTCCAATAATTGTTGACATGGAATCCCCAGCACTTAGGACAGCTATTATAGCACATGCGATATTAAGTGGCAAGAACAAAATCGGAAAAATTATGCCAATGCAATACCAGATGGCTCCTTTAAACGGGAAATTAATTATGTCGTGGTCTCTTTCAAAGTGATAAAGAAGATGATTTGCTACTTTTAGATCCGAGACTATTCTGGGCAGAATTATCATAATGGAAACAGAGATCATCAATGGAATTAGAATGAGATTGCCATAAATGGGATAAAAAAAATAAACAGCAACCGTTATACCCAATCCAAGGAATAAATGCACCATCTGCCTCTTGAATTCCAACACAAAATCAGATTTCATTCTATCTGCTTTTCTCCCACACATTACTGTTTCCCGGTCTGTAGATTTCGTGTAAACATGAAAAGACATTCAGTGATAGGATAAATAAGGAATAGGGAAAGAAAAAGAATATCACAAATAGATACCTTAATCTGAGTCTTGCAAATTTCAAGAGTATCAGTATATTATAGGTGAGATAGAGAATAAACATTGCTAATAATAGGAAGAATAGCGGGCTTGCATCATACACACCCATAAACGTCTTGTAGGTGTACTCCACCATCCCATATACCGAGAACCAAGAAAAAAAGTATTTTGTAACCTCAAATGAAAGGAAATTCTTATAAGCCACGAAATTCTGAAAATAACCACCGAATACCTGATACATAACAATGGGCACATAGACAAAACCATGAATATACCAGTATATCTGTGTTGGAATCACATAAAGACCAACGGTTCCATACCTCTTGTTGAGAATTACATCATAGTGTTTCTTCATTACTTGAATGGTGCCACGGCCCCACCTGATCCTCTGGCTGATCAAGCCCTTGAAGGTTTCTGGCACTCTGGTATAGATAGTAGCATTAGACATTGCTAGCTTATAACCTGCCTTCTTTAGCCTGATCGCGATATCAAAATCCTCCGAGAATGTATCCCTAGAAAAACCACCGACCTTAAGCAGGGCTTCTTTTTTAATGGCAACAAAGCCAGGAAATATATGTGTTCCCTTAATCTTGTTGCAGAGAAATCTCCAGCCAGAAGAAAGAATGTATTCAAAATCCTGGAACCAGGTAATTGGGTTTCTGTTGTCAATAGCCCTGATAATACCAGAAACAGCCCCCACATCCTCTCTGGCAAAGGGTTTTACAATCTCTATCAGGGCGTCTTCTTTCATTTCAGAGTCCGCATCCAGAGCGATAATTATATCATTCTTCGCATTCTTTACCCCAAGATTTATGGCATTGGCCTTTCCAGCATGCTTGGTGTTGTATATCTTTACTCGATCATCCTCCAACGAAATTTTTTTAACGATCTCTTCTGTCCTATCCACAGAGCCATCATTCACTACAATTACCTCCCTCTCTCTAGGATAATTAGCCCTAAGAACACACTCTATCGTATTGGAAATAGTTGCTTCCTCATTATGTGCCGGAATGATAATGGAGAGTTTAGGAAATATGCCCCCACATCCCTCCTTTTTATGATAAAAAAATAACACTATCCACGATGCATGTAAAATAGCCAATACCGAAAATATTATGTATAGTATAGTGTCAATCATTTATATCCTCCATCAGATTTTTGGGGAATAAAATCAAAATTACCCTGTTTATTTATGGCGGACCAAACCATTTTCTTACCAAAGATGGCTTTAAAAAATCCTACAGAAACACTAAACGAAACCAAAAATCCCACGGTTAGTACAGAAACCAGAGATGAGAACAGTATCTCGGATTTATTTTTCTTAGATAGTGCGACGACTCCTCCCAATAGAAATCCGGAGGTCATTAAAAATATCTCCGATGTCTTACTTATGAATCTTCCTATATCGATGGGCGCGGATGGCTGTGAAAAAAAGTACACTATCCCGGTAATTAAGAATAATAAAAGAAAAAAATTCGATAAATACCCTATTGAGGTTGTATATGTCACCATCATTTTTTGTAAAAGGGAAAGGCGTCCAAGCAGTATATCCCTCGAATGCTCTAAAAAGGCCCTAGTATTCCCATAAGCCCATCTCCTTTGCTGACTCATCAAACCCTTTAATGTATATGGCACCTCCCCTTTAACCTTAACATCATTAAGATAAACTATCTTATATCCCTCTTTAAATATTCTAAGAGAGAATTCCGTATCCTCTGTCAGGCTTCCCTCCTGCCAACCACCAAGTTCTAATATTAAATCTTTCCTCACGGCCTCTCCAGAACCAAACAAAAAAGGCACTCCTAACCTCTTGTTAATGGGAACAATAAGGGAGTAATAAAACATCAAAAGGGTGGAGGAAAGCTTTGAAATATAATTTGTGTTTTCATTTAAGAAATCCCATTCCGCTTGAACACAACCTACCTTTTTATCCTTAACAAAAGGTTTTACAATCCGTTTTAAAAAATTTCTCGGAGCAATAAAATCGGAGTCAAATATAACAATAATCTTGCCCCGTGAGAATTTTAACATATGGTTGAGATTTCCCGCCTTAAAACCCCTGTTATGGCCCCTTCTAGTTACTGTCACCTTCCCCCTGTTTCTTTTAGCAAAATCATCAATAGCTTTAGATACCCTCTCATCAGTAGAATCATCCCCAATTATTATATCGAATTTCTCTTTGGGATAATCAAAATTTAAACAACTTTTAGCGCATCTTATCGCAACGGGCTCATTAAAGGTAGGTATCTGAATAGTAACTTGAGGCCAGTCTATCCCTCCTCCATCAAAATCCTCATTTTCCTCTTTACTCAGGATACTCCTCAGTGCAACGATGTAGTACACAAATGAAAAGAACGTTACCGGTATTAAAAACGCATTATACAATAAAAAACTTATGCCGTGAATATCCATTTTATTTTAACAATTTTAATAATCTATTATTCAAATAGATTAAAATATGCAACAATCGAGAATATATTTGGTGGCGGCAATACTTTCCCTGTTTTTCTATATAGTGGGTGTCATATCTGGCCTATTTATAGAAAAATCAATGACGGATTATACCGAAGAAAAAGTAAAATCATTGCAGAGACGGGTGGAGAATCTGCAGCTGGAGTATGCCTATCTAAGTATAATTGGAGAGGATCTCAGCTGTGATTCCCTCTCCTTGTTAGTATCTGAAACTACAAAAAAGGTTCGAGATTTAGGCAAGGAACTGGAGACCGAGAAAGGGGATTTTGAGGATCTAAGAAGGGACTATGCCCTTCTCTCCACCAAAGCCTGGATACTGAATAGATACATGAAGGACAAATGTGGGAATAATGTAGTAGTCGTTCTCTACTTTTATTCTGTTCCATGTCAGGAGTGCATTGAGCAGGGACATATATTGGACGAATTGAGGGAAAAAAACTTTCATGATAAGTTGATTGTTTTTGTTTTAAATGCCGATCTAGATGAACCTATCGTGAACATGCTTAAGAAAACCCATAATATTTCAAGTACGCCCGCTCTGGTAATAGAAGATAAGACCTACAAGGGTTTGATAGAAAGAGAGAGGCTGAAGGAAATTATTTCTGAGAAATTGTGATAAAAGAGAATGGCCTTTGAAAAACTGAGTTCCGGGCTTCAGAATGCTATAACTGCCCTTAGAAAGGCGGTAGTGATTGATAAAAAAACGGTAAAGGAGTATATCAAGGAGATTCAAAAGGTTCTCTTAGCCGCTGATGTTAATGTAAAATTGGTATTTGAATTATCTAAGAGAATTGAAGAACGTGGCTTGTTAGAAAAGCCCCCCGGAATGCTGACAAAAAAGGAAAATCTGATCAAGATTACATATGAAGAATTGGTCAAACTCCTGGGAACCGGAGAAAAATTAGAAGTCGGGGATGGTGATAAAATTCTATTAGTGGGAGTTCAGGGCTCTGGAAAAACCACAACGGTCGCAAAACTGGGAAGATATTTCAAGAAGAAGGGTCTTCATTCTAAGTTAATATGCGCCGATACATTCAGACCCGCGGCATATGATCAATTAAAACAATTGGCAGAGGAAATTCAGGTACCATTCTATGGTGATAGTGAAGAGAAAGATTCTTTAAACATCATAAAAAGGGGAATAGAAAAATTCAAGAAAGAGGGTCTTATCATCATTGATTCAGAGGGCAGACACAAACTGGATAGCGAACTTATGAGGGACATAAACAGGATTTATAATGAGATAAAGCCGGATAAAACCCTCCTGGTGTTGGATGGAACTATGGGGCAGAGGGCGGGAGAACAGGCAGAAGCATTCAGGAAATCATGTAATGTGGATGGCGTGATACTAACAAAGATGGATGGCAGTGCAAAAGGGGGCGGGGCATTATCTGCGTGCACAGCTACCAACAGCAAGGTATACTTTATAGGGGTTGGAGAACACATAGATGATTTTGAAGAGTTTAACGCCGAAAGATTCGTTTCCAGACTCATTGGCTTTGGTGATCTCCAGGGTCTTCTGGAGAAGGCAAAGGAGGTTGAATTTGATGAAGAAGCCGCAAAAAGACTCATGAGTGGAAAATTTACCTTAGAGGATATTTACTCTCAGATAGAACAGATGAGGCGGCTTGGTCCAATGAAGAAGGTAATGGAGATGCTGCCATTTGGTGTCAAGATCCCAAAAGACGTGCTTCAGATTCAGGAGGAAAAATTAAAGAGATTTAAAATTGCAATGGATTCTATGACAAAGGAAGAGATGAAGAACCCAGAGATAATTAAAAGATCAAGAATCGAAAGGATAGCAAAAGGATCTGGAGTAAAAACAGAAGAGGTTAGAGAATTACTGAACTACTACAAAAAGATGAAGAAGATGATGAAATCTATTGGTGATGAAAGAAAACTAAGGAGACTTATGAGAAAGATAGGTGCAGGATTTGGCATTTAGATACATAATTTATAATTCCCATAAAAATTCCTGAAGATAGGGGCAATGGGGTTGAAAGAGGATTACCTATAGCATGGCAAAAAAGAGGAGAAATACGCTACAAAGATATTTAGCAGAGATTAAGAGAATATAATGTTGATCTAACCGAACAAAAGTTAGAGCCATATTGAGGAAGAAAAAGTTAGATTCAAATGCATCGTCAGGCATTCTATCCAAAGAGACCGGGTTGTGAGATCCAAAGGGTAATGCAGAAAATGCGGCCGATGTCTAAGGAGCTATGCCTCATCTGTAAGGGCGGCAGGGCCCTCTGCGGGGTCTCTCCATGCCCTCTATTGCAGAAGATAAGCATACAGGCTCCAATAAAGGAAAAGCTGTCCGAGGATTTCTTCGGCCCGTCTCCCTCAATCTTTGTAGGACACCAAGGGTATCCCAACGTCTTTGTTGGGCCGATGACGTCCCTTGACCCCGAAAGCGCATCCCTCCAGGATAATCCCGCGCAATGGTACGGTTCAAACATTGACGAGATAATCAGGATGCGCTCTCTACTGGTGAGATCCAAGAGGAGGCAGGGTATTAAGGAGAGGACGAGGTATTTGGAACAGTCAAGGGAGCTCGCACTCTCCGTAAAACCCACGGACATCGAGGTATTATTCAAGAGCAAGCCGACCTATAAGATCTCGTTCTCCCCAATAAGCCAGCCAATGGGCCCATCCGGGGTCATAAAAGATTTCCGGATAACCGAGAATCCCAAGATTCCGAAGAGGGTAGATTTGGTAGTTTCGGATGAAATTAAGGCGGTGGATGCTGTCTTTCAGTTATACAGGAAAAATTTTGATGTTTATTATCTGACGACGGTGCTTTCTTCTGGCGCCCTTGGTTTTGAGGAACGGAAAAAATT
>Ga0190362_1000068_pt1 | contig 12992 bp, 8 predicted proteins | sample 48721856_MG_FD_163437 | JGI IMG/M metagenome (GOLD analysis project Ga0190362, IMG submission 163437) | Hydrothermal vent microbial mat bacterial communities from Southern Trench, Guaymas Basin, Mexico - 4872-18-5-6_MG | ecosystem: Environmental > Aquatic > Marine > Hydrothermal vents > Microbial...
ATTTAATATTATACGCCAATACTTTGGGGTGCACCCCACTTTTATTGCGAGTTCTCGCCGCTTTAGCCAACCTTTTATGCTTTTAATATCGGGACCAAACACCTTTTGATGCTTGAAAAAACAGACTCTACAATGATTCTTATGTGATACTCATCCATCCATCCATCCATCCATTCATCTTTATTGAGGAATACGCCACGAATGATATTTGCCATGCCCGGTATCCCTTCGTCTTCGTCTTCGCCTTAGCCGTAGCGTTTGTCTTGAAACAGAGGAACAGCCTTCTCCCCTTGTCCGCCACCGCCTGGCAGTTAACGCGAGAGGAATACGCTTTATCACCGGCAGCCTTGCGAATGCGGGGTAAATCTCAGATCAGCCGTTTGAATTCCTTTGCAGCAGAGCCCTTCCAGTCCGCTATCATGAAATGCAAGATTACCCTTGATGTCAAACCATTTACTGCTTGTTTTAAGGCAGAATCCGGAGCTATCCACTGTGACGTCCATGCCTCTTCGCCTCATTTGAGAGGTAACGAGCTTCGAAATCAGTTGAATATACGATGTGGGCATTTTCAGCATTCCTCTTGCTATAACACTATGCTCTGGCAGTTGTTCGACGCCCAAACGTTGCGCTACGAGAGTATTATTTGACTTAAGGTATGCTTCTATACCGTCGTAGGTCTTACAAAGCGATATCTTCATGAAAACACAGACTGCAACGATTCGTGGATTCCAGCATGGACGACCGATCGAATTGCATTCCCATGGAGCGTTTGCAGCCCTTACTGCACCGGGTATGCACAGGAAGATAAGCCTTTCACAGTCCCGATTTACTTGGTTGGCAACCGGGGAGAAACTCTTCTCTTTGGCTTCCCATATTGTATAGTTTTAAATAACCCTTACTTCTCGTGCATGCCCCATAGTAAAAGAAGGAGAAGGTTTTGGTAAAAATCCGAAGATTACACTACCGAAGATCCCTTAGTTTTGGGATGAAGCCGCGTGTATCGAAAGTTTTAAATACTGTTTCTTAACTAGTTGTATACTAACAAGGGTGCGCCCCAATATGGCATGGAGAAAAGTATAAATTATACAGAAAAATATAAGAAATAACCAAATAGAGGTTACGCACGCACTGTAATTGGATTCTAGGATCGATCATAACACATATAAAGAAAGGAAGAGTAATATATGATAAAAACAAAAATAATAAAAAAATGCTTGAGTGGATAGGTGAAAGGTATTTGCCTTTTGTGGACCCGAAAATAAGCGGGGCAGAGATGCATTATGAGCATTTGCATAGGTATTACTTTGCATTGCATTTTGTAAAGAATAAAGAAGTCCTTGATCTAGCTTGTGGGGAAGGTTATGGAAGCAAGCTATATCTTATCAAAATCCGTAGAACACGTTGTTGGGGGGAATACGAGTTGTAAATACGTGGCGGACCATGACACAAGGAATAAATACTTTGATTATTGAGACAGTCGGATCTTGCAACCTAAGATGTAAAATATGTCCCACAAATGATTATACAGCAGGAAAAAGTTTGATGGGAGACAGTATTTTTGAAAAAATTATAGATATTATCAAAAGATATGACATTAAAGTAGTTGATATGACAGGATGGGGCGAACCGTTGCTTGATCCTAAGCTTGAAAAAAGGATAATAGAGATCAAACAGACAAAAAAGAATATTTTTATCGAATTTTCCACAAATGGTACTCTGTTTACGAAAAAGAGAATAGCGCAAATTCTTAAAACGGGGATAGATCATATTTGTATTTCTTTTGATGCAGGTTCAAAAGAAACTTATGAGAAAATTAGAATTAATTCTAACTATGAAAAACTCATGGAAAATTTAAAGCTTCTTTCTTCCCTAAGAGATAAAGAAAAAACAAAATTATCAGCAGTGTTTGTCGTTATAAAAGAGAACTTCCCTGAAATGGATAATTTTGTTGAACTATTTTATAAATTAGGATTTGATTTCGTGACCTTTAAACCGTTAGATGTTTTAAGTAATAAAGAATATTTAAAATCAATAGCGAAAAAAAAATCAATCCAGAAAAGATTTTTGAATATTAAGGGAAAATATAGGGATAAAATCATAGTACGTGAGTGGGATTTATCAATTAATGAAATAGAAAATGATTGCTTAGCAAAAGCTGCAAGTGGTGCAATATTTATAAATTGCATGGGAGATATAAGCCCCTGTTGCAATCTCGGTCATCACGTTCCGAATATCAGAAAAATTTCCTTCTTTAATTATGTAAAAAAGGATAATTTCTTTTCCTTCGGAAATATCTTATCAGAAAGCTTCGAAAAAATAATAGGAAGTGAAATGTATAAAAATTTTATTAATGCTTTTAAAGACTCACATTTACCTGAACCTTGTAAGGGGTGTAGACTGGTAAGTAAAAAAGTACTTAGGAGGATAAGGAAAATATGACCAACTTTTCTATTAATGAATATAAATCCCTGTTCTTGGAACCTCTAAGAATAGTTGAGCCAATATCCTGGATTAAGCACATTCCATTTGCGTTTTTTATAATCGAACTTCTTAAGCCTAAAATAGTTGTGGAACTTGGCGTGCATACGGGTAATTCTTTTTCGGCATTCTGCCAAGCGGTAAAATATCTTAACATAAAAGCATCCTGCTATGGTGTTGATACATTCAAGGGTGACCCTCATTCAGGAGTTTATGATGAATTTGTGTACATTGATATAAATAATTACATTACAGAGAATTATGGAGACTTTGCACAGCTTATGAGAATGACTTTCGATGAAGCTTTAGAGTACTTTAGTGACGAAAGCATTGATTTGCTACATATTGATGGTTACCACACTTACGAAGCAGTAAAACATGACTTTGAAAGTTGGTTACCCAAAATGAGCGATAGAGGCGTTATTCTATTACACGATACACAAGTAAGGAGAGATGAGTTTGGAGCTTGGAAACTGTGGGAGGAGATATCCAAGTTATATCCTTCTTATGAATTTAAATTTGGATATGGTCTTGGTGTTTTAGCTGTGGGTAAAAATGCTCATGATGTAATAATAAAATTTATTGAAGAAGCAAGAGAAAAAATCTTTATTGAGCGCCTGTTTTTCACATTTGGATCAAATATAGAATTTAGAACTCATATCCAGAGGCTTGAAGGAGAAGTAGCAGAAGTAAGGAATACCATCGCGCAAAAAGACGAAAGGGTAAGAGAATTGGAAGCGAATTTAGAAGACAGAAACCAGCGTATCCAGAGGCTTGAAGGAGAAGTAAGAGAAATTAACACCGAGCTAAATTCGATAAAATCGAGCGTAACTTGGAGAACAGTAATGAAATGGCATTCATTTGTTGAGAAGTTAATGCCACCCCTGACGAGAAGGAGAAGGTGGTATGAATTAGGAATAAATGGGTTGAGAACGATTGCGAACGAAGGCTGGAGGAGTTTTTGGTGGAAGTTTAAGAATTATGTGAAGACATCTAAAGTAAAGGAGCGCGATGTAATCTTGGCTCGTTCTGAAGAAAGGTTCTGTGTGAAGCCTTCTGATTTCAGACCTATAGGCAAGGCGAAAATTGCAGTAGTTATCCACGCCTATTATCTGGATATATTTGGAGAGATTTGTTCCTATCTCAAAAATATTCCCTTGAAATATTCCCTGCTGATCTCTGTAAAAAACGCGAAAGATGAAGCAATTGTAGCCGAGCAAATCAAATATCTGCCCCTTGTTCAAAGAAATGAAATCAGAGTTGTCGAGAATAGGGGACGGAATATTGCTGCCATGCTTGTCGATTTTGCTCCATTACTAAGGCAGTTTGATTATATATGTCATTTACATACAAAGAAATCGCTCTATTCAGGACGCGAGCAAACTGAGTGGCGTCAATATCTATATGATATGTTGCTTGGCTCAAGCGAGAGGATCAAAGCGATTCTATCTGCCTTTGAAATGCATCCATCTATAGGAATAATTTATCCGGAAACATTCCGTAAACTGCCTTATTGGACTCACAGTTGGTTAGCCAATAAACGTATTGCATTACCATTACTTAATAGACTTGGTGTCAGGTTTGATCCGGATGAATACATAGACTTTCCTGTTGGTTCCATGTTTTGGGCACGTAGAGAAGCCTTGGAACCACTGCTTGATTTGCGGCTCACACATAGGGATTTCCCTGAAGAGCATGGTCAAACAGATGGAACGCTACATCACACAATTGAGCGTTGTTTCGTAATTGCCGCGCAGAGCAGAGGATTTAGATACGCGGTCATCTCTGACAAGAAGCAGCATATATTTTGTTATCACAGCAAAAGAAATTTTGAGCAGTATTTATCGCTCCCATTCGAGTCAAAGCTACGCGCTGTGCTAGCATCGGCTGCCATAGTCTCTTTTGATATCTTTGATACCATTCTTAGCAGACCATTTGCCACTCCAGATATGGTATTCAAATACATCGAAGAACAGGTGACTAAAAAACATGGTATTAAAAATTTTTATGCTTTGCGAAAAGAATCAGAGCATGCAGTGCGAGCACGCAAGGATTTTCACGGCGATGTAAAAATCTCGGAGATTTATTCAGTCTTGGCTGGAATAGCTAAAATCAGCACCGAGACTGCCAACAAGTTGATGGAATTAGAGGTGAATACAGAGACTAAGTTGCTTGTGCCACGCAAAAGCGTCATAGAGCAGGCAAAAGAGGTAATGAATTCTGGAAAGAGGTTGATACTGGTTTCCGACACGTATTTGGAGAGAAAACATATCGAAAAAATTTTGTCAGTGAAAGATATAGATTTTTTCGATGAGCTTTACATCTCATGCGAGATTGGCAAGCGAAAAGATAGAGGCGATTTATGGGAGTACATCCTTGAGCATGAAAACATATCGAAGGATCAACTTCTGCACGTTGGCGATAATGAGCAATCTGACGTTCAAATATTAGTGGATTACGGCTTTAGGAACCCTGTCCATATCATGAAACCTTCGGTCCTTTTTAGACATAGTAAACTAGGTGAAATCCTTTATAGAACGATCAAGCCTTTCAACGGATGGCGAGAGAATTTGTTATATGGTCTGATTGCCAATTCGTACTGTCTCGATCCGAATCCGAAAGGACTTTTTGAATCTGAAGAGCCTCTTAGTAATCCGTATGCTTTTGGATATACTGTATTTGGCCCAATTATATTCAGCTTTTTGTCTTGGCTAATAAGAACTTCACTCAAGGATCGCGTAGGACACCTTAAATTTATTACCAGAGAAGGCTATCTGCTAAATCGCGCATATGAAATTATATCAAAACACCCCAGTATAGTAGATTCGGATTTGGTGTTACCACAGAGTAGTTATTTCCTCTGCTCACGTAGCACCGTACTATTTGCATCGATAAGAACGGAGGAGGACATTCCACCGTTATTGGAAAGGAGATTCAATGGTACACTATGGGACTTTTTTAGCAAACGACTCGGTGTGATTGATATGAAAGCAATCGAATACAGACTAAGTGCTAATGCGCTTAAGCAATTTGTCTCCCTTCCAAGAGATTATGGCCAAATTCTCAAAAGTATTACCAAGGTTTTCGATATTTTAGTCGAACAAGCAGAGCACGCAAGAGAAACATTATTACAATATTGTGCTGAACAAGGAATAAAAGAAACAAACACAATCGGTCTGGTAGATCTTGGCTACTCAGGAACCATCCAGAAAGTACTTAATCACCTGTTACAGCAATCATTAGCTGGTTATTATTTTGTGACGGATTATATAGCTAAGACATTACTATCAACTGGCGCAGTCTGTCGGGCTTATTTCGGTGAATTTATTGATCCTTCTAGGAGTGCACTGCCAATTTACCGCTACAGCTTACTTATAGAAAGTGTATTGACTTCTCCTGATGGGCAATTGATTTACTTCTCTCGAACTCCGAAGGGTATAATACCTTGTTATAAGGAACCTGGTATATCACAGAAAGAGTTTCCGACGATTCAAAGAATCCATGAAGGAATTTTAAAGTTCATTAATGAAATGCTCGATTTATTTGGCGCCGAAGCACTTGATATCGAATTTCCTAAAGCAATTCTCATGCGTATTTACGAAATGATAATAACCGGGGAGTTGCAGATAGGTAGTTTAAAATCGGTTCTCTCAGTAGAAGACGATTTCTGCGGGAATGCAGAGATACCTGTATTAGATTGGTATGCTAAAAAGATAAATGCGCACGAAAATTGTGAGGTGAGAGGTGAGAAATACACATGATTAAACCGACATTAAAACAGCAGTTATTCATTAATATCGTCGAATTATTATTGCGTATCTTACCTCATAAATATATTCCAAAACAAAATGCGAATTCATTCTTTATTAAGGTTATAAAGTGGATTCAATTGGATTCAGTTGAAACAATTGTAACCGTACCCTCCAGTTTATTAAAGGGTACACGATTTGAATTACGTTTAAGAAATGCGATTGATGTTAGTTATTGGTTAGGTAACTATGAGCACGCCATTCAATCTGTTCTTTCGCAGATATTCAAAAGTGGTATGATTGTGTATGACATTGGTAGTTATATTGGTTATTATTCTTTGCTCTTTGCACGTTTAGGTGCATCTACAGTATTTTCTTTCGAGCCGGATGTACACAACCAAAATTGTCTTAAGCGGAATATCGAGCTAAATAATGCTAACAACCGGATAATTATAGTACCTTTCGCAGTGGGAGAGACAACAGGAGAACAGCTTTTTGCTGGTGGATGCACTGGTTTTTCACATTTAGTCCCCCAAGATTCTGCGACAGATACTGCTGACGCCGAAGCTGCTCAGGTTTATATGAATTACATAGAAAATCGCTCAGAGATCCAAGCAATGAGGGACTTAGTACGGGCATCTAAAGTATGCGTGGTTCGGCTAGACGATTTCGTTTATAAACAGAAGCATCCAGCTCCGGATTTAATAAAAATCGATGTTGAAGGATATGAAGTTATGGTGTTAAAAGGTGCAGAAAAAATATTGAGAGAAAAACGACCCTGGATTATTTGTGAGGAGCATACGGGAAATCCTCAACAAATTGGGAGAATTTTAGCTCATAATGATTATCTACTATTTGAACTAAAGGGTGGCATTTCGCACTTTTTAGCTTGCCCACGAGAAGAAAAACTGCCCGAAAGATTGCTGAGAAAGCAGCTTAATCAGATTCACGTTACTGTTTAGTCGTTTAATCCTTTGTCTATACTTCAAAAAATAAATGTTATAGCCATCTTGATAAGAAACATACATTATCCCTTTTGGGAATTTTTGGTAATCATCGATAATTGCACAAGAAGATGTCTTGGTTTACCTGTGTTTATAAAAGAGAGGAAGATTATTGCAGACGATGTAACCAGATCGTTGGAGGGCCGGTTACCACCAGAATTAAGGAATATCATCTCCGATAATGGGAAACAATATAACCCCCTCCACCAACCATTCACAAAAAATCATCATATCACTCTCCAATCTATCAAAAGTGAAGCTATAACGATGTTGAAGGTCGTGATACTCGCAATATGCTTTGAAGGTGATATAACCTTCGTAATAAGCGAATTAAAGGCTAAAGCATCGTTAACGGATCTTACAGGCTTTTAAGCAGGTTTACAGTCGATCAGTTTGTGGATATGGTGTTGGGAACCGTAAACGCCGTTTATGGAAAGCGAAAGAGCGGAAAAACGATAATAATTGGAGATACCACCAATTTGACGGTGGATCTTAACCGGTTCAGAAAGAAGTATAAGGGAGAAGATTTAAAAGATAAGGGCTATAAATGGGCTTATTCCAGGTCCAAAGGCTATTATATCGGTATGAAACTTGTTTTAGCCATAGAATACCACTCTTTAAAGCCGTTGGCTTTTAGATTTACTCTGTCCTCTGTGACAAATATCACTTCTCTTGGCGTCGTTTTGATTGGCATTGCCATTTCTTTGGGTTTCAGGGATAAAGGAAGCCTACAAAGGCTTGCTGAATGGTGACATTTTGGAAGGGGTTAAAAGGGTTGTATGGTCTATCTCCTGATGAGTACGGGAGAAGATTTATGTGTGCAGCATCAAGTTGACTACAACAATAATTTGGTCTTTTCAACAGTTTGACCAATATCGTCCAACACCAGCTATAGCCTGTTCACATTGGAAAGGGGACAAGATAGCCAAGACCAAACTACCCTGTTCAGAATAACGAATATTTAAGTTCTCACTCCTGATGTCCAATGCTTACTGGCTTGTATAGCAACGTTGCAATAAATATTACTATCGGTGTCAAAAAAAAGGGAAGTAAAGATACCTTCCCTACCCTGCTACAATCCGTCCCAGTTGCCTGTGATTGGCGTAGCGGTGCTCCTGCCGAACCAGTAACACTTGTCAACGGTGCATCCATCCCACACGCCATTGCCATTATAATCGAGGTAGAAGACATTAGCCTCCCTGACACCGATCTCATCCACGCCGTCACCGTTCCAGTTGCCTGTGATTGGCGTAGCGGTAGGCGAACCAAATGCGTAGAGCTTGTCACCACCGTCCCAGTAGCCATTGCCATTATAATCGAGGTAGAAGACATTAGACTCCTTGACACCGATCTCATCCACGCCGTCACCGTTCCAGTCGCCTGTGATTGGCGTAGCGGTGCTCCCACCGAACCAGTAACACTTGTCAACGGTGCATCCATCCCACACGCCATTGCCGTTATAATCGAGGTAGAAGACATTAGCCTCCCTGACACCGATCTCATCCACGCCGTCACCGTTCCAGTCGCCTGTGATTGGCGTAGCGGTGCTCCTGCCGAACCAGTAACACTTGTCAACGGTGCATCCATCCCACGTACCATTGCCGTTATAATCGAGGTAGAAGACATTAGCCTCCCTGACTCCGATCTCATCACATTTTCCCTGATACACAATATAGTTTGCACAACTACCCACTGCAGAAATGCCATATCCGATACGCATATAACCACTTTCACCCCAGTCTGAACCCCATGAGTTCCTTAGGAACCATACCCCATTGTTCCCTTGAGTATCATCCCAACCAGTTAACACAATCGCATGATTAGGCCCATCCGGACAGAACTCATCAGTTTCAAAAACGCCTCCTGTGTAGTTTTGGAAATATGGTCCCACACAAACTGCAGCTGAAACAGGACCATAGCGCATAATAGCTCTCTTTATGTCACAGGTGGATACTATCTGCCCATTACAACGGCAACAGTCTGGAGGGGTGGCATCTCCTGCTACGCAAGACCATGACGTTAACTTCCATGAGTGATTGAAAGGGCAAGGAGTATGCATGGAACAACAAGACTCATTATCCGTGGCATTATAAGGTTTCTCTGATTCTGCAACAGCACCAGCTTCTCCTGAAGCAGTTACCTTATTCCAGTGATAATCATGGGCAAATAACCCACCAGCACAGCTCCAGGGCTCTGGCGTTTCTACATTGCATGATATCAGGAATTGCTCTGATAGATCCGTAGTTGTATCGTCTTTAATTTTAATATTAGCCTCTAATGGACCTACTGTAGCAAATGCCCAGCAACTCCCACAACGGCCTTGATCCTTTATGGGTGTAACTCCTCCTGAATCCCGCCAGTCAAAGCGTGATGGTAGTCCAGGACATATTTCCCCTGTATCTTTTCTAAGGACGATATCATCCAGATAGGCGCCCTCACTATAATTACGGTCAAAATCGCTGATAAACGCAAAAGCAATCCATACATTCTTATAGCCACAGAGATTGCCCAAGGTATACACATCTGTAAGATCGAAATTTCCGGGACACCAACCATTACCTCCGCAATGCTCATTCCAATAACCTGAGTAACTCACACCATAAAACGCAATACCATTAACTGAGGCACCTACAAAAAGGTAATCAGGAATTTCTGCTGTCTGTGTCCAGTGGTTAAAGAATAACTCCGCATCCCTAGCTTCGCTTAGGTCAAAGGGACCATAAACCATCCAGGCACTCATATTAGGTATATAGACGGAAGGCATTATCATATTTGACCCATTAACAATAGCAGCACAATAGACACTATATTCGCCTGAATGTTTTCTATAATCAGTTTTATTCCAGATTCCTGGTTCTGCTCCTCTGTTATAAAAAACGGTCCAGTTTTCACCCGGGAAATCCCCCTCGAAATCTTCAGTCATTATGGTACTCCAGGATCGCGTGTTTTGAAATTTCTCTTTTGTTTGTTTAACAGGCTTTATCCTGGCTTCTGGTCCAATATAAGCTTTTGGCCCTTCTTTTGTAAGTTCAAGCCTTGCAAACCTTGCTGAGTATTCACTCCGATTAGTAGAAGCCGTTAACCCCCCTTTAGCTTTTGCTTTAGCCTCTTCTAATGTGTGTTGAATAGGAGTTGGAGGGAGACTACTTCTTACCCTTATCATATAGTAATCTTCTGGCGTTTGTTCCCATGGTCGCTGATACACTAATTTGGGTGAACAGATACCTGTGTCGTTTACTTCAAAGCGAATAATCTGCTTTTGTGGTGCACCAAAAAGATTTGTTTCTGGTTCTCCAAATTCCATACCCATGAATCTCAATATATTTTTATTTTCGTTTGACTCTACCACCTCCCACCTGTATCCCGTAGAAGGATTACTGTTTAATTCAATAACCAACTCCTGGCCTTTGTAAACACTAATGGAACTACCATTATGTTGTTCTGTCAGTACAACTTGTTTAGGAATAGTCGCTGATAAATTTTGACCATAAATCACTTTTGAGTCCCTGTCTGGAGACGCATTCGAAACTTTGCTCCCTTCTCCTACCATACCGCTAACAGGCTCATAGAGAGTGCCCGACGAGGCGTTAGGATGGGTTTCCTGCCACTCGCTCGCTTGGACGACTCCAACACTGATCGCAAGCACAATCGTCAGTATCGAAATCACTGCCACAATGCTTAGCTCTTTCGCTTTTTCTTCCATTTTTTATTTCTTCACCTCCTAATTTCTAATTTCAATTCTCAGTTTTTTTTACTTCTGTTCGTGGGAAATGTTTTCCCGCTGTTATTTGTGTTAAAAGAAGGTATATAAATAACTATAGGAACTTTAAGTAAGGAGATAGAACACATGTATCTGTTTTTCAACACAGGCATGAGATAACCGAGAAGATAATTGTAGTAGCTACAAAGTGCATAACACACCTGGCTCGGTTCAGGTTTTTTTGGAAGAGATATACCAAAATTCGCTCCCGCCCCTTTGTTTTTCCCTCTTTTCCTGCTTCGTTCACATTCATATAGTGCATCGAAGTTTTATCTTTCTTTCCTTACAACTTAAAAGTTTGATTCTTCATTTGTAGTCCCTTTCTTATGATGTCATTTAATCTTGTTTTCATAATTTCGGGCTCGTACCTTTCCCGAACATATTAACCATTAGCGATTGCTGGTGAAGTTAGATAGTAAATGGTAGATGGTAATTAGCTTTTTAAGCCCTGTTTTGTTTGGAATTAATTGATAGTGGTTAAATTAATAGCTCCGTTATAATCTTGTGAAATCTTGAGGGTTTGGTTTTTATGTAGCTCAGCTATCAAATACTCCAAATCATCTCCGCCACCGCAATCGTAACCGCAATGCAAATGAAACCGATACAACAGCAACAGCAATAGCCACAGCTACTAAGCTCATAGTGAACCCGCCTGCTGCTGGGTTCGGTGAAGGCGTCTCATACGGTCTGTTACTACTACTGTTCAGCATCACATTTGAGACCGCAATAGCGAACTCGGTAGCATATTCCGGTCCCTTTGCTGTTACTATATTACCTGAGACCACCACACCTTTATCCAGATACTTCCCACCATTCTTTATCAGTTCCTGCTTCGCTGTTATGAACGCCGTACACTCTTTATCCTGCAAAATACCCGCTCGTGCCAGCACCACTGGCGAGAGACAAATTGCAGCCACCGTCTTATGGCTATCATAAGCCGCTCTAACCATATCCCTCAGGTCGCTGTCATCCCACAGATATCGCATTGAGCCGACACCACCTACAATCACTATCGCATCATACTCTGACTCTAACTCTGAGAGGTTCACATCACCAATTGAAAGATTTACAGCCACTTCTCCGCCTGACATACCACGCGCTATGCCTGTACATGTACGTGTACTCGCTACCACCACCTCCGCACCTAACTCCTTAAATATGCCCGAAGGCACCGATAGCTCATCCTCTTTGTACCCCTCTGGAGCTACCACCATCAAGACACGCTTACCCTCAAGCTCCTTGCCCATTACAGGGGCAGGGCTCAGTGACATGAATAAAGCAACCAGAACCAGAACCAAAGCCAACGCTGACACCACTACTGTCCTACTCATTCTATCTATCCTCTTCTTCTCTTCAGTCAACTTGCAGCGGCGGTACGAGTACGAGCACGATACTTCGGATGATACTTCTTTATTATGTGCTCATCAATACGCTTGAGCTCTCCTTCTGGCAGTGTTGCAAGTAAATCCCAGCCAATGTCCAGTGTCTCTTCTATACTCCGCTCCTCGTTCTTACCCTGCGTGACAAACCTCTTCTCAAAGACATCTGCGAACTCCAGGTATTTCCTGTCTCTGCTTGTTAATGCCTCTTCGCCCACCACTGCTACCAGGTCACGCATATCTCGTCCTTCCGCATAGCCCGCATATAGCTGATTTGATACGCCCGCGTGGTCTTCTCTCGTCCTCCCTGGTCCTATACCCTCATCCATCAACCTGGATAGCGATGGTAATACATCCACAGGTGGATATATACCACGCCTGTGCAGGTCTCGCGATAGAACAAACTGACCTTCGGTTATATAGCCCGTCAGATCTGGTATGGGATGCGTTATGTCGTCATCTGGCATACTCAGTATTGGTATCTGCGTGATAGACCCTTTACGTCCCCTTATTCGACCTGCTCGTTCATAAATCGTTGATAGATCGGTGTACATGTAGCCCGGATAGCCACGCCTGCCCGGTACCTCCTCGCGTGCCGCAGAAATCTCTCGCAACGCCTCAC
>Ga0190362_1000071_pt1 | contig 12803 bp, 9 predicted proteins | sample 48721856_MG_FD_163437 | JGI IMG/M metagenome (GOLD analysis project Ga0190362, IMG submission 163437) | Hydrothermal vent microbial mat bacterial communities from Southern Trench, Guaymas Basin, Mexico - 4872-18-5-6_MG | ecosystem: Environmental > Aquatic > Marine > Hydrothermal vents > Microbial...
GCATAAAGCCCATGTCCATTAGGCGCTGCCCTGTAGCACCGCCTATATTTACTCTTATAATGCGGCATTCTTGACCAGGCTTTATCTCATCTAATGATGCCACTTTACCTCTCTCTAAATCAACTTAATTTAACTAAATTAAATAATTTAGTTTGGTTAAGCCGCTTATCACAAAATTTTTTTCTTGTCAAGAGGTTTGACAAAATTTAATTTTTAAATTAAGATTTTAATATTAACAAATGTAGACAGTTAAAGATGAAAAATGAATCTCCACTGTACACCCTTCCAAGGATAGCTATAGGCCATATATGGCCATAATTCCCATAAAACTGCAAAATATATCAACGCCCTTTTCATAACACATCAACAACGGACTACGGACAACCAACAACGAACACTTTAGCAATAAAATTTACCATTTCTGGAACCCAATGGGCATTTGTTACATACAGGGTGCTTACTCATATTTTTAATAAAATTAATCTTTTTTAGATATATGCCTTTTACATCATCATGGTTAAGGGCATCCCCCAGGTAAAGCTCTGGAAGGTAAGGGCAGGGGGTAATTTTACCTTTAACTGTAACAAAGCTACTATAATTAATTGCAATACAAGGTATAGAAGGTCTTGGAGGCAGATATAGTTTTATCTTTAATTCTTTTGCTAACTCTTTTGCTTTCTTAAATAACTCCTTTTCCTCCTCAGCAGAAATATAGCCCACACTGGGGTGAACCTTAAACAGCCTGTGTAAGACTGCGTCTACATTTAATTGAGAGGCAAATTTTACTAAATCCAGAATTTGCTTGACATTTCCTCTGTATATAACGATATCCATATAGATTTTTGGCTTCCTCAATCTCTCTTTATTTCTTTTTCTTATTAACTCTTTAATTTGTGGCAAAATAGATGGAAGGATTTCCTTATTATGTATTCCAAGGGCAATAATACTTAAACCACTGCTAAAGATTTTTTCTAAGTTTTCTTTAAGCAGAGTCCCATTAGTAGTAAGCTCTGTAGAAATTCCTTGTGATTCAGCATATTTTATCATTTGAAATATCTGAGGATTAAGCAGTGGCTCACCCCATCCATGCAGACAAACATGCTGAAAATTCCACGAATTCAATACCTTTTTAAAATTCTCTAAAGATAGTTGAATATTACTTTCATTTAAATTCCGTCGCATACATATCTTGCAGTTTAAGTTGCATCTGCGAGTAGGTTCAATCTGCAAAGTTAAATGTCTATTTAGCCAATTCATTTAAATATCTTTGACCTTCTTCCACGCAAAAAGTTCCAAACCAGACCAGCAAAAAGGGCTATGAGGCCACTTATATGAGGCCACAGCCTACATAATCCTGTGCAACCACTGGTTTGTCCTTTTGTAAGTACACTTACTGGAACGCACATACCTTTCACCTCCTTCCAAAAAATTACAATTTGGCCAGAAGTTCTTCAGTCTCTTTTATTACCTCTTCAAAGCCACGTTCTTTTGCCAATTCTATTGTCTTTTTAAAATATTCTTCTGCCTTATCCCTATTTCCTGCTCTCATATAGGCAATGCCAATATATTTATGGGCATCCAAATAATAATTTGTGTGGTTACCCGTCTTATCTGCAAATACCCTTCTTTTTATTGTCTCTTTAAAGTCAGAGATGGCCTTATCGAACTCATCAAGCTCCAAATAGCACAATCCTCTTTTAAGATATACTTTATGAAGGCTATACTCATCTGCTTCCTCAATTTTCTTATTATATAATTCTAAAGCCTCCTCTATTTTTTCTTTTGCCTTTCTTTTATCACCTTTCTTTTTATATACTCTACCTAACCATAATCTTGCCTCTGCATCCATCCCATATTTTGGCTCACTTAACGCCTTTTCAAGATTAAGAATCGCTTCATCATACTTACCAAGTTTGTAATAGCACCTTCCTTTGGTAAAATAATAAAATGTAGCCTTTCCATATCTTTTAGGATTGCTTTCCTTTACCTTAATGGTTTCGTCGGCATATTTAATAGTATCTTCCCATTTCCCTAATTCCCAAGCTGCAATTGTTCTATGGGCAAGGGCATTGGTAACATTTTTACTCAGTCCTACCTCTTCATTTACTCCTTTTTTGTAATATTCAATTGCCTTGGTAAAATCAGAAATTGCCTCTTTAAGTTTCCCTGCAGCTAAATAGTTTCTTCCCCTGCTGTTATATACTCCAGCTAGCCCTTCTTCCCCTACTTTTCTTAATATCTCATCTTTATAACTAAGTGCCTTATTGTATGCTTTAGTTGCCAAATCCCAATCTCCATGCCTATAAAATAAATTTCCCATTCCTTGATAGGCCAGAATATAAGAAGGGTCTAAATCAAGGACTTTATAATAATCTAAAAGGGCCTTATTATAATTATCCATGTCTTCAGAAGGGAATTTAGGAGGTATGGTCTTGTATTTATGATGGTAGTGAATTTGCTCAGTGTAAACTAATGCTCTATTATAATAAGCATCTACAAAATCTGGCCTTAATTCTATTGCCTTAGTAAAATCAGAGATTGCTTTTTTACGCGGCTCAAGATTATAAGAAGAGCCTTTTCTGAAATATGCTAGGCCCCGATTATAATAAGCATCTGCAAAATCTGGCTTTATCTCTATGGCCTTAGTATAATCGGCAATTGCCTTATCATACTGCTCCAAATTATAGTAAGCTAGTCCTCGGTTATTGTATAAAGATGCATCCTTTGGATCGTATTCTATCCCTTTTGAAAAATAGTTTATTGCCTGTTTATTATTTCCTTTTTCATATTCACTAAGACCCAATTTCTCATACCTTGCCATTTTTTGAGTCTTTACCATAGAGACAATAACCAGACCCATAAGGACTACTAAAATTATACTTATTATGTTTCTCTTCTTATTCCCCATAGATTTCCTCCTTAAATTTATTTTGTCAGTTGCTATCTCCTCATTCCTTTCCACAATCCGCGTCCTATCAGGGCAACAATGCCAATTACAATCAATATAGCTGCAAGTGATACCCCTGAGGTAGGGAGTTCTGTGGCCGTCTCATCCTTTTTCTCTTTCATCTCATAGCCCTTTACCTCCTCTAACTTTTTAGAACCGGCTTCCTCTTTGACTTTACTTGGTGCTCTCCCTGCACCGGCCTCAACCTCCTTTTTCTTCGCCTCCTTAACCCAATCTGGTGTCTTGATATCAAGTCCTGTGGTCAACTTAACCTGACTTTGAAACTTAAGCATGGTCTCTGGGCTGACCAGACCAGGTATAGATAAGATATTGGCGGCAAGCTGATTTAGGGCAATGTTATTGCAGGTATGCTCACAGCAGGCCATTCCCTGGGTGGCCACAGAGGTTACATAATCCCTGGCAATCTTTTGGAGTAATTTTTTATCCAGCTTTTGATACCCCTTTCTTTCTACCTCAAGTATCCTGGCAGTAATGGACTGATAGGCATGTGGACTATGTTTTTCAAAGAATTCCTTTAATTTCATCCCGTATTTATCCTCTACATATACCTGATATACCTGTTCCCACATCTCCTTTGATACCTCTTTTGGGGTAGTTACCTGCCAGCCCCATAAGTACTCCACAAATTTTGCCATCTCACTTGCCCCTGAATAGCCGTGTTCTTTCATGCCTTTAATCCATTTAGGATTAAAATAACGGGCTCTGGTCTCAAGCCCCATAAATCTGGCAAAAGTTACCATCTTAGGAGAAGATGGGTCCTTGGCATCGGATACATATAGTTCAGGTGTCTTCCCTGAGATATTCCTCACTGCCATGGCCAGTCCACCCATATACTGGTAAAAATCATCATTATCTAGAACACCAAACAGGTTTGTGGAGCGGCTATGAACTACCATATCTGTTCCCTTTAATGCCTCTTTAAAGGCATCCTTAGACTTTTTCCCCCAAACGTTTCTGCCATAGGCATAATTCATCCTGTTAATATAAAGCTCGGCCAATTTATCTTCTTTCTCCCATGTGCCACTAGCAGGTATTGCCTGATCAAGACCTGTGCCATATCCTCCTGTAGGTGCACCGAAGATACGGTAGCGGGCAAATTCCTTTGCCTCTTTTTCTGAATAACCCTTTTCTCTAAATACTTGTTCGGCTTCTAAGGTATGCAGCCTGACAAAATTTTCATATTTTTCTTTTTCTGTATTGATTACAAGCTGTACAGCATCGTCAATCAGGCCAATCTGGATGGGAAAGACATCCCTGTATAGCCCGGAGGCAGAAACCAGGATATCGATGCGGGGTCTCTTTAATTCCGATTCAGGTATCAATTCCACACCCTTTACATAACCCCTGCCATCCCACACCGGCCTTGCTCCCATAAGATAAAGGGCCTTTGATTCCATTATGCCATGGTGCCGTAAGGTCTCTGTAGCCCAAAGCACAAGAGCAATCTTGTGTGGATACCTTCCATTCTTTTTTAGATAACTTTCTATCAGGTCATCTGCCAATTTTTTGCCTACCTTCCAGGCAGCCCTGGTGGGCACCTTTTCTGGATTAAAACCATAAAAATTTCTACCTGTTGGCAGGGCATCAGGGGCGCGGATAGGGTCATTCCCAGGTCCTGGAAGGATATATCCTGCATTGAGGCCGTTAAGAATACTCTTAATCTCCTGGTCGCACTGGCCGAGCTTTTCGGCATAGTCAATTCCCCGTTTTATGATCTCTTTTAACCATCTCTTTTCTTTGGAAGATGCGCTGGCATAATTCTTACCAAGGCTCTTAATAAAGGCTTCTTCCAAAGGCATCTTTTCAAGAATGGCCTTTGTTAGTAAAACCTCACAGATAGTCTCTATCTTTTCCGCCTCTTTAATATGTTTACCTGGATGTTTTTTCATATTTTTCCAGTCCATCTTCAGGATATTTGAAACTATCTCCTGAATAGAAGGGATATCCGTTTCCACGCTCAGCATGGCCATCACCATACTGACAAGGCTCTCGCCTTTTAAAGAAACTCCTAGTATATGGAGGCCGTAAGGCATGCTCTGGCTCCTTATCTCGGCAAGATAATCATGAAGGGCATCCAAGAGAGCACCAAAATGTTCCTTATTTAGGTCTATTCCAATGTCCTTTCCAATTCCTAATTCTTTGGCCAGCTTCAATATCTCTTCTTTATACCTTTCTGCTACTGCAGGGGTTTGATTTTTTGACTGTTCATAAAGAGGAATAAGCTCATTTATCTTTGCATATTCTTTATAAAGACCGGACATCTTTATGGCTGGTATCATATGGTCTATGATTACCCCGTATCCTCTTCTTTTGGCCTGGAGTCCCTCCCCGACATCATCCATGAGGTAGGGGTAAATATCCGGGATGTCCTGCATCAATACATCAGGGGCACAATTTTCAGACAATCCCACCTGTTTTCCAGGAGTCCATTCCAGGGTGCCATGTTTGCCAAAGTGGATAACCGCATCCACTTTGAACCCGTGCTTCAGCCAGAGATAAAAGGCAAGATACTGGTGGTGGGGAGGCAGTGTTATGTCGTGATAAAGACGTTCTGATTCTTCAAGCCAGCCCCTGGTAGGTTGGGGGCCAAGAAAGATATTGCCAAGCTTAAGCCCTGGGATAACAATGTATTTTTTCTTGTTTCCTTTGTCTTCCCAGGTCATAAGGGTGGTCTTATCGACACTGCCCCATTTTTTTATTACACTTCTTTTAAAATTTGTAGGAAGTTTATTAAACCACCCTTTATATGTTTTTACTGGTATCAAAACGATATTACCGCTTTTTACCAATTTCTCCAATTCCCCTGGTGCCCAGGTGCTAATATTTCTTCCCTGCCTTAAAATCATATCCTGCAAAGTCTCTTTAGTAAAAGAAGCTCCTTCACCCAAAAAATAACCTGCCTCTTTAAGAGCACCTAAAAGTTCCTTTAGGCTCTCAAATAAATCAAGGTAGCTTGCACCAAGGTTTTGTTTCCCTGTATGGTGATTGTAATAAATAATGGCAATCCTTTTTTGAGAATTAGGAAGGTATTTTAATCTTAACCACGATTTTACCCTTTTCACCAATTTTTTAATCCTCTCATTAACAGGGACCCGCTCCGTTATCTTTACACCGGTCTTCTCATCAAAAAAGATACGTTTGCCGCCCACCACAATTGGTTCGATGAGACCGCTTAACTCCGGCAGGAATATCTGAGAAGCTAACTGAAATGCCTCTACCCCCTGTGGGCTCTCTTCCCACTCCTCAATCTTATTATAGAGGGAGACCGCCCTTATTATAGGAATGTTTGCCTTTTTAAGTAACTCAGTGCTTTTCTCTTTAGGGTGAGAAAACATAAGAGAAATAATGATGTCAACATATGGTTTCCCTTCTTTTATCAAATATTTTTGAAACATCTCTTCAGCAGGATAGCCGATGGTGCAAACCACATTAAGGCCACTTTCTTCCAATTCCCTAATTATAGTCTTCTCAATCTGGTTATCGCCAACCTTCAAGTTATTGTAGGCAAGGAGTCCCACTCGTGGAGCATCTTTAAGGCGACCTGAAGTTTTGTACCATTTCAGGTAACTTTCAGGCGTTTCAAATACCTTTGAGCCAGGTGCGTCAGGATGATAGATACCTTCTAAAGGCATTTCGATAGGAGGTTCAACTGTTAGATCCGCCATTCCTGCAAACTCATGCAAGAGATATACTATTAGGCGCTTCACATTTTCCAGGCCGCTATATTCCCAATAGGCAACCGTTTCAGGATAGGTTGCCACATCCACATTATAATAGCCTTTTACTCGAAATACATCGTGTCCACCAAGACCGATAACCTTAGCCCCTCTGGCTCTGGCTATTTTTAAGTCTTTCTCCATATCGAGCATAACCTTGTAGTTCATGTGGTATAAAAAAATAATATCCGCATCAGACAAATCAGGCTCTACCACCTTTTCCTCCAAATCCCTGCCAGGATACACCACTATATCTACTTTTTTAGCCAGTGCAGGATATTCTTCCTTAAACATTGATATTCCTTCTGCCATAACTTTAGTGGCAGTCTCAGGAATGAAGAAAGCCATCTTTTTTGTGTTCAATGCACCGGTGTTAGCCGGAACCATCAATATTGTGATAATACATGCGTTTAAAATAACTGCTAAAAACTTTTTGACCATCTCTCAGTTTTGCCGATCATAACTACAGGAATCCAATGATCCGGCATTATTGCGTGAATCATACTCAGTAAGAAAGCACCAGATAAAATTGATATCATCCCAATATCAAAATTCATTATAGACTCCCCAAACCTCTATCTCTCCTCTTCCTCCGGAATATAAACTACTCGACCATCTAATAATTTATAAGCTATTCCCAATCTCATTCCCTGCCCTTCAGCCATTTCCTTGGTTAACTTCTGCACCTTAATCTCTTTTCCCTTTTTGGTAATGATTTCCATTTTGCCTGGCTGGTTAGGATTCTTAACCAAAGTAAGCTCATCAGCAGAAAATATCTCATGCAAATGATAGGCACTTACTATGGCCACCATAAGGCCTACGGCAAACACCATGGCTACATCAAACAGATTTGCTATTCCACCTAATGGGTCTTCTTTATGGGCGAGTGATTTATTTTTCTCTCTTCTTCTCTTTAAAAATTCCATCTAACTCCTCCTTATTTAAATTTTTGGTAATTAAATCAGAAAAATAAGAGATGTCCTTCATATCCTCTTCATACCACCTTTGTCTGATTGTAGAGATGACATAGGCTATTCCCCCAATGGCCAGGCCCACTACTGTGGTGCTAAAGGCAATAATTAAGCTATTTGCCATGCGGGTAAGGTCTCCTTGAGATAAAGCCAAAAGGGCTGGCCCCATAGGGATAAGGGTGCCCATTAAACCAAGCATAGGACCAATTCTTACCAGGATTCGGGTCTTATCCAGCAATTTTTCTACCTTTATCTGATATTCTTGTAACAGGTTCTCTAAAACTAAATCCAGATGCTCTCTTTTCTCTGTGATTTCTTTTGCCAATTCTCTTAAAAAATTTTTCCAGCACAGATTTCCGAATCTTATCCCCTCTAGGTATGCATTGATTTGCTGGGAGGCCCTGTCATAGGTAGCATGAGAAATTTCATTGCAAAGTTTTGCTGCCAGCCATTCAGGATTTTGTATCCTTTTTCGCAATAACCACTCTGAGATAAAACCACCTGATAAGACTAATATCCAGATAAAAAAGGCCAAAAGTAGAGCCATAACCGGATACAAAAGGGCATTCATGATTAAATAAAGGGCAGATTGTAAATAACTTAATATCATTTTCCCATCTCTTTTTTTGTTTTTAGATAGCCTATGCCAAAAAATAAAAGAGCAATGCTCAAAATTCCCATAAGCTGTGGCAATGACAAATCCCATTTGGCAGTGGATTGAGTCAAGGAAAAAATGGCTTTATACTGGCTATAAACAGGCACGACTAAGATAAAGATAACAAAATAAAGGCCAAGCATAAGCGTAGAAAATCCAACTATGATTGGGTTAAGATGCTTGAATAAAAGGGCTGAGGTAAGAATTACTACCACAAATATTGCACTTATTAAAGCGCTAGCCTTAATGGCAGAAATACCAGTTATCGCCGAAAATATAGAGGTGCTTAAAAGCATGGACGATAAACAAATAGGGCAGGGAAACATTAAAAGATAACCTACCTTTTTTGTCCTTATATTTTCATTCACAAATGACCTTATGGTATAAAGGCCCCAGGCAAAGAGGCCAAAAGAGAGGAATATATGCAGCAATACCCCATATGATGTGAATTTCTGGAAGAATTGAAAATAATCAAGGGGATTAAATGCCTTTAAGATAACACCCATTAAAAATGAAAGCATGCCATACAAAAAGGCCAAAGATATTATTTTTAGTTTACTTAAATGAGCAGAGCCAGCTACAAGTCCTGCCTTTGTTGCAAAGATTAAGACCATAAACAAGGTGCCTATTGCCCAAAAATAAATAATCATCTAAAATTCCCTCACTATCCCAAATGTATAGGTTATGCCTGGGGCAGGGTAACCATCATGGGGCTCATAGTATCTATCTAATAAATTGTCTATTTCTATATAAGGCTCCCAATCCTTTAATTTAAAGGCAATCTTTACATCAAGCACAAAATATGGGGATAGAGGTTCCTTTTCTTCTGGCTTGCAAAATTTCCTTGAGACATAATATCCATGAAATGTGACAGTCAAATCTGGTATTAATTTCAAATAAAGGTTTGATTGGATGCGATGCTTTGCCTGATAAGGCAATAATTTACCAGTTCTCTCATCCTTGGCTATAAGAAAAAGATAACTTACATTAAAGGATAAAAAGGGGGAAATTTCAGAGTTTATTGTGGTCTCAATACCCTTTTTGCTTGTAGAACCTAGATTCTTATACCTTATAATGCCATCATTGCCTTTAATGGCGGTAATTCTATCTTTTATATCGCTATAAAAAAGGGTTAAACTTGGTTGAAACAGTTTGTTTATCTTATTAGATAGACAAAGCTTATAATTCCATGCCTTCTCCATATCTAAGTCAGGGTTCCCTTTGATAAATGTGGTCTCATAAAACCTCTGATGGAAAGTAGGGACATTATGGGAGCGATTGATAAAGAGCTCAAATTCAATAGGTAAAAATCTACTACTTAGCTTAAATTGTGGGTCAATTGTTAAACCAAACTCTGAATGCCAGTCAGCCCTTAAGCCAAGACCAAAGCTAATCCCTAAAAAAGGCCCGTCTTTTGACCCATAAAGGGCAAAATCACCTTCTTTGTGGGATTTGATATCTTTTCCTTTGACTATATTAAGGCTGCTATCTATACCGGCGTCAAAAGGAGAGGTAATTTGTAAACCCTGCCCCAAGACATAACAAGTCATATCTTTATCTAAGGAAATATCAGGATTTTTATGGGATTTGTAAAAATAATCAAAATAAGACCTGCTTTTTAGATTATCAAAATTGGCAAGAAAGACAATGCCCAAATCGTCTCTTTTAGATTTTGCCCTTGGTGTGGGAGAATAGATGCGGCCTGGATACCCCTCATCTAATGTGGCATATTGAGTAGAGAGGGTAAATTTATTTCTTTTTAATTTAATGGCTGTCCCCAGATTCCTTCCCCATCCATTTTTACGAAACCCATCTGTTCTAGTGCCATTTAAAGAAAATGAGGCATCCATTATTTTTAAAGGGCACCTAAGATTGAATTCACCTCTTGGTGTGTTAAATCTCCCATAAGAGACATCCATATGGGCTGTGGTCTTCTTTTTTACCTCTTTGGTAAATATCAGTATCACACCGCCTGTAACATTTGCCCCATACCTCAATGCCCCACTTCCCTTTTCAATGACAATCTTCTCTATGTCATTTATAGATATGCCTTCTAGATTAACGCTTCTTGAATAAGGGTCATTTAAAGGCCTTCCATCAAGGAGTACCAAAACCTCTTTGCTACCAAAACCCCTTATATTGACAGAGGTCTTTGTAGCCCTTACCCCTGGAATCTGATTTAATAAATCTACAACACTATGTACCTTCATCTCTTTTATATCCTTTTCAGTGATAACAATCTTTTCTGCTTTTGTTTGGCTATATAGTGAAATTGGCTTTAAAAGGGTAAATAATATCAGTAGATAAATAAATCCTCCCCTCAGTTATGTTCTCTCCCATATTCCTAAAAAGTGTATTTTAATCCGCCCATTACAGTGGTGCCTGGAAGATAATAATAGTAATAGTGCCTATATTCTTCATCCCAGATATTATCCACATTTACAAAGGCCTCCATAGTACCCCTCATATATTTGGGCAGTGGTATAATACGGGAAACTCTTAAGTCACCCACTACATAACTTTCAATGGGCTTTTTATTTTTTTCATCATAAAAGACCTTTCCCATATAGGTGCAATATAGACTTATAGTAAATAACTTGGGGTTATCATAAATTATGCTCCAGTTTACTATGTGCCGGGGCGTATAAGTAAGTAACTTTCCTTCTATTTCAGGTGCCAAAGGATGTTCTACGACTTTTGAGATGTTGTAGGTATGATTAACATTGACTTTAAAATATTTTAAAAATGTATAATCTATTTCAGTTTCAATGCCATAAATATGCACTTTCCCCACATTTACCTTTTGTTTTACTTCCTGCTCTTCCTCAGGTGTAAAATAAGGGGGTATTTCTTCTGGTTCTAAAACCTTCTTAGTAATGAAGTCCTTAAAACCACTCCAATAGGCAGTAAAAGATAGATTAAAATCTTCAGCTATTTTAAATAATTCATAAAAAGGCTTTGTATCAAACCCAAAATCTATAGAATAGGTCATCTTTTCAGGCTTAAGGTCTGGGTTTCCTATCTCAAAGAGCGCTGCCCCATGAGGACCTGACCTATAAAGGCTATAGAGGTCTGGGGCCCTGAATCCCGTGCCAAAAGATGTCCTAAACCTGGTGTCTTCTGTTAAATGATAAACCAATCCTGCCTTGGGAGACCAGCGGTCTTCAGTGCTTTCTGGATACTCAAAACCTATTTCCTTCCCAGTAGTATTGTCATAAAACCTGCCATCATAGTTTTTCCACCAATCATAGCGGATACCTGCACTAACGATCAATTTCTCTTCTAATAGGGGCCATTCTGCATGTAAAAACCAAGAATATTGCTTTTGCCGTCCTTCAAAATCCCTTGGCCCTTCTTTATATAGATAATGAGATTTACACTTCCCCCATCTTAAATCAGAGCCTATGGTAAAAAGAAGCCCCTTTATCTTTCTGCTTGCCTGGAGCATAAGCCCCCAGTTGTCCTTAGGAACGTCGGCTTTATAGTAGAATTTATCAAATTGTTTTGTGCTTTTATTATATTTGTATCCCTCATTATTCCACTCATAATCAAAGTAGTAAAATTTGGCATTGAAATCTATATCTGAGATCGGGATACTGTAATCAAGGTGATATTTATATGTATCTCTATCTGAATCATATAAAGTGGGGGCAGCATGAATATCATTTTCATCAAAGTATTCAAACCCAAATTTAAGCTTTGATCTACCCAATTTAAAATCCACTTCTGGTGATACATAATACCTATCTGTCTCTGGTTTTTTGTAATAATCCTTCCATTTCTTTTTATATTGATAGCCATTGGTATTTCTGCCACCTGCCGAGAGGCGAAATCCAATCCAGTCAGTTGCTCGGCTTATATTAAAGTTATAGATATGGGTATTCATCTCACCCCCTTCGTAGCTCAAGCCACCTTCAAACCTTTCCTTAGGCGGTCTGGTAATAATATTTATCACACCACCCATGGCATTAGAGCCATAAAGGGCAGAACCTGCCCCTCTCACTATCTCAATCCTCTCTATATCCTCAGTAGAAAGGGTGCTAAACTCTTGAACAGAACCTCCATACATATCGTTTAAGGGAATGCCATCTTTAAGCACCAATACCCGCTTTGAAGAGCCTGTACCTCTCATCAAAAGCACAGCGTGACTGCTTGTGGTGCAAGGCCCCATAGAGCGCTTTATTCTAATACCAGCCACCTTGTTCAATACATCATCTACTGTCTTTACATGCATCTTATCCATCTCTTCCTTGGTTATAATGGTGACGCTGTTAGGCACATCTTTTACTGGTCTTTCTGTTCTGGTGGCAGTTACTACCACTTCTCCTATTTCTATTTCCTTTGGCTTTTCTTCTTGTGCCTCAACCATGGTAACAATGAGAAAGACCAATAGAAAGCAAATTACTAAATTTTTCATAATTCCCTCCTTTTCAATCAATTGACAACCAACGCTGTTGTTGCTATAAAAAAGTGGGCCTGGTTAAAAAATTACC
>Ga0190362_1000073_pt1 | contig 12550 bp, 17 predicted proteins | sample 48721856_MG_FD_163437 | JGI IMG/M metagenome (GOLD analysis project Ga0190362, IMG submission 163437) | Hydrothermal vent microbial mat bacterial communities from Southern Trench, Guaymas Basin, Mexico - 4872-18-5-6_MG | ecosystem: Environmental > Aquatic > Marine > Hydrothermal vents >...
GCTGTCAAAGCCGTAAGCCCAAAGGGTGCGGAAACGAAGCAGCTTTGACAGCAAGCGAAGCGGCGTGCTAAACTAGGGAACAGGTTGGGTAAAAATAATATGCATCTGAGTTTTTCAACAAGCTGTATAAAAATGCAAAAAAAACAGAATTTCATTTTTTTAATTCTTTTTCTGTTAGTTGTAGCCTGTGCCACAGCTCCATATACCCATAGAAAACAATTAATCTTGATTGATCCTGATACGGAAATGCGTATGGGGCTTGATGCCCAGAAACAAATCTTAAAGAAGGCGAAGCTTTGTAAAGATAAAGAAATAGTAAACATGGTCAACAGGGTTGGTTGGCGCATTGCCAAAGCCACAGGACACATTGATTTGCCATGGGAATTTAAGGTTATAGAAGACTCCAAGACAGCTAATGCCTTTTGCTTGCCTGGAGGAAAGGTATTTGTATATACAGGCATACTTAAATATACTCAGGATGAAACTGGTTTAGCCACGGTATTGGCCCATGAGATAGGCCATGCCATTGCTCGGCATGGAGCAGAAAGAATGAGTATGGTTTTGGTAGCCCAAGTGGGAGAAGCAGCCCTGGCTACTGCTTTAAAAGGACATTCTGAGACTACACAGCAAGCTTTTTTAATTGGTTATGGCTTGGGGGCACAGCTGGGTGTCCTTCTACCTTACAGTCGTGTCCAGGAATATGAAGCCGACCACTTGGGGCTTATTTTAATGGCTAAGGCCGGTTATGATCCCCGCAAAGCCCTTGCTTTTTGGGAGAGGATGTCTCAAGAAAGTAGAAAAAAGCATATTCCTGAATTTTTATCCACCCATCCCACAGACGAAAAGCGGATAGAAGCTATTAAAAAACTTTTACCAGCAGCACTTAAATATTATAATCCTAATGGAGGGAAAAATGCTGGAAACTAGTATTTTGAAAGGACTTACCCTTTTATCTTTGAAAAATTTTGTAAAATTTTATCTTTTTAATCACCAACAGCCTGATTTGTTTTTTAAGTTAGATGAGTTTTTACAGGATATCAAGGCTGTGCAACCAGAGGTGGAAATTATTTATAAGACAGAACCCATAGAGCCATCACCCATGCTTAAAGTAACAAATATATCTGATGATATAAATATTTATTATCTGGCTATCCCTAAGGGTCCTGAATGGCCTCCGTTTTTCCAAATATTACAAGCTATTTCTACGAAGCAATCTTTCCTATCCCCTCAAGATAGGAATAAAATAAAAAATGTGAAGAGGCCCATAGAGGTAAGAGTTTTTATTACACCTCAATGCCCATTTTGCCCATTAGTAGTGAACCTAGCTACTCAACTGGCTGTTGCTCAGCCGTTAATTCAAACCTTTGTTATAGATGGAAGCCTTTATCCCGATGTAGCTCAACAATACAAAATTACAGCAGCTCCTACGGTGGTTATTAATGAGGATTATTTTTTGGTTGGAAATGAGAGTAAGGAAAAACTTATTGAATGGATACTCAAAGCAGGAAAAACCATGTATGATCCTGAGGTATTAAGGTCTCTTTTAAATCAGGGTAAAGCAGACCGTATAGTAGATCTGTGTTTAAAAGAAGAGGGATATTTAATGAGTTTGCTAAGCTTACTCAAAGATGAAAAAATTTTTACCCGTATTGGGGTAATGCGAGTATTAGAAGAGTTGTTTGACAAATCACCCCGATTGAGAGAAAAAATCATGCCTCATCTTTTAAAAATGTTAGAAACTTCAGAAAAAAGAGATAAAGATGACCTTCTTTTCCTTTTAGGTATTATTGGTACACCAGAAGCCATTCCCAAGTTGCACCAAATTGCCCAGACTACTTCACCTACTATTAGAGAAGCTGCGGTAGAGGCAATCGAACACATAAAAGAACGATATGGAGAATTTCATTAAAATGGTTTTTACAACTTAGATTAATCAATGAATAATCTTTCCTATCCTTTTCCATCTAATATGGTAGAATGGCCTTTCCCATGACCAATAAATAATAAGTGCCTTACCTAAAATATCTTCTCTGTCAACAAATCCCCAAAAACGGCTATCATAGCTAGAATCTCTATTATCCCCCATTACAAAATATTTATTTTTAGGCACCTTTATGGGCCCAAAGTTGTCTCTAGGTAGGACATTTGCTGGAAATATCCTAGGATCTGAATGGTAGGCATAAGGATCAGGGTAAAGTTGATCATTTATATATACTTTTTTATCTTTGATCTCTATTTTATCTCCTGGTAAACCGATTACCCGTTTGATAAAATCTTTTTTGTGGTCAACGGGATAAATAAAAACAATCACATCTTCGCGCTTGGGGTCTTTAAATTTAACAATTGTTTTATTAACTATGGGTATTTTAATCCCATAACTAAATTTGCAAACCAAGAGGTGGTCACCAATTAGTAAAGTGGGAACCATAGAACCAGAAGGAATCTTGAAGGCCTGGATAATAAAAGACCTTATTATTAGAGCCAGAATGAGGGCTATAACAATAGATTCTGCCCACTCCCTCAGTTTTGACTTCTTACGCTCGATTTCATCCAAAGCAGTCTCCTTCATCTTCTTGAAAATACGGCCAAAAATGCTTCTTGAGGAATACTAATTTTACCTAGTTGTTTTAGCCGTTTTTTTCCCTCCTTTTGTCTTTCTAGCAATTTTCTTTTTCTAGTTACATCCCCACCATAACATTTAGCTATAACATTTTTTCTTAAAGGAACAATCCTTTCCCTAGCAATTACTCTTCCTCCAATAGCTGCTTGAATAACCACTTCAAATTCTTGGCGGGGAATGAGCTTTTTGAGACGCTCTGTCAACCAGCGGCCTTTACTATAGGCCTGATCTTTGTGAACAATGAGAGAGAAGGCATCTACTGGCTGGCCATTGATCAAAATGTCTAACTTAACTAAAGATGATGTTTGATGCCCTATAATCTCGTAGTCCAATGAGGCATATCCTCGGCTCACTGACTTTAATCGATCATAAAAGTCTGTGAGTACTTCAGCCATAGGTAATTCATAAACCAGGATAACATGCCTACCATAAGCAAAACGTCTCTCTTTTTGTCTACCTCTCCTTTCTTCGCAGAGTTTTATCACACCACCTAAAAATTCAGGAGGCACATGTATTTCTGCTCGGATAATGGGTTCTAAAATCTGCTCAATCCTCACCATAGAAGGTAATTTAGTGGGATTATCTATTTCTATAATCTTGCCGTCTTTCAACTTTATTTTGTATATTACAGAAGGGGTAGTAGTAATGACAGAAAGACCAAATTCTCTTTCTAACCTTTCTTGTATAATTTCCATGTGTAACATGCCTAAAAACCCACATCGAAATCCAAATCCCAAAGCGGCTGAAGTTTCTGGTTCAAAAACAAAAGCAGCATCATTTAAATTTAGCTTGGTTAAGGCCTCTTTCAGTTCTTCATATTGTCCAGGATCGGTAGGATAAAAACCAGCAAATACCACAGGTTTTATCACTTTAAAACCAGATAAGGGAGTTTTGGCTGGACGGAGAGCGTCAGTAATGGTATCTCCTACCCTGGTATCTTGAATCCTCTTAATCCCTGCCTTTACATAACCCACCTCTCCTGGTCCCAAGGCATTCATAGGTTTCTGCCAAGGGGTAAAGACCCCGGTTTCTGTGACTTCATACACCTTATTTGAAGCCATTAATTTAATTTTCATCCCTGTTTTTAGAATGCCATTTACTACCCGAACCAAAGCAACTACACCTTGAAAAAAATCAAACCAAGAATCAAAAATCAAGGCTTGCAAGGATTGGTTGGAATTTCCACTAGGAGATGGTATCCATTTTATAATGGCATCTAATACTTCTTGTATCCCTATTCCTAGTTTGGCACTGGTAAAAATGGTTTTAGAAGTATCTAAGCCCAGAATCCCCTCAATTTCCGCTTTTACCCGATCAGGGTCAGCATTAGGCAAATCTATCTTATTAATCACTGGTATGATCTCAAGTCCTTCAGAGACCGCCAGATAGGCATTAGCCACAGTCTGGGCCTCTACGCCTTGAACCGCATCTACTAATAAAAGTGCTCCTTCACAGGCAGCCAGACTGCGGGAAACTTCATAAGAAAAATCCACATGTCCTGGTGTATCTATCAAATTCAAAATATAATTTTGCCCTTCAGTGGTTTTATAATTAATCCTTACCGTTTGTGCCTTAATAGTAATACCTCTTTCCCTCTCTAAATCCATTTGGTCCAAAAATTGCTTCTGCATCTTGTTTGCAGGCACAGCCCCTGTATATTCCAAAATGCGGTCAGCCAGGGTAGATTTTCCATGGTCAATATGGGCAATAATGCAAAAATTTCTCATATTTTTAATATCCGTCATTTAATTAGCTATTTTATGCAGGAGAACTATTGATTCTCAACCTAAATTTTGTTTCACTAAATAACAGGCTCCATAAATACCTGCCATGTCTCCTAAAGAAGCCTTAAGAATTTTTACTTCACTATAATTTATAGCCAACAACTCATGGGCTAAAACACCTTTTAAAGGACCAATGAACTTTTCCCAAGCATTGCTCATTCCTCCACCAATAATCACCGTTTTAAATCCTAAAATGTTACACAAAGTGGCAATACCAATACCTAAGGCCCAACCAGCTAAGTGGAATAAATAACAGGCTAGAATATCACCTCTTTGGGCTACTGTAAAGACATCCTTAGCTGTAAACTTATGATACTTGGCTAAAATAGAAGGCATACCTAACTGCATGTGTTTATGAGCTCGTCTTACCAACCAGGAAGCTGAAGCAAATGTCTCGAGACAACCTCGGCGGCCACATAAACATGTTTCTCCATAAGGGTCTATTTTAATATGTCCTATTTCGCTAGCGCTAGTCTCCCCACTCCATAGATGACCATGATAAATAATGCCTCCACCTATACCTGTTCCCAAAGTAAGAAGAAAAAAATTTTTTTCTCCTTTCCCTGCTCCCTGCCATAATTCTCCCAAAGCAATAAGGTTGGCATCATTTTCTATAAATATAGGATAGGAAATAGACTGTTTTAATAAATCTAAAAGAGGTATTTGACGCCAACCAGGGAGATTGGGAGAAAAACATACTATACCCTGAGCAGGTTTTAAAATACCTGCTATACCAATTCCTATGCCAGCAATGGGAATTTCAGTATGCTCTTTTTCTATAAGACGTACCTGAGAAATAATCCCCTGCATAAGTTTCTCCACACCTTTTTGGGCCCCGGTAGGTTGTTTATAGAAGGCAATAATCTCCCCATTTTCATTCATTAAACCACACCTAAAGTTAGTCCCTCCTATATCAAAACCAATCAAACCCTTCATATTTTAAAAAATTAAAACCTCCTTTTTTAAAAGCTATTTTTACAGTTTACTAAAACAATACCCTAAAATTTTTAGGGAAGATATTCAATAAAAATTGCCACAGCTTCTTATCCACCAATTTTAAACATAGGACGATGGGTTACAAATTTAATATAACCATGATTTTTTGGCTTATAAGAAATAGCATTTTCAATAATTGCTTTTAAAGTAGCATTAGGAGCGCCTTGTCGGAGTGGTGTTTTTAAATCCCATTCCTGATCAGAAAACAAACAAGGACGTAATTGTCCATCTGAGGTGAGTCTCAAGCGATTACATTTATGGCAGAAATGGTGACTCAAAGCACTGATAAATCCAACTTCACCTAAACTGTCTCTGAATTTATACCTTTGGGCTGGACCATCAAGCTCACCAGAAGGAACTTCCTCTAGTTTACCTATTTTTTTAAGTCTTTCTTTTACTTCATCTATAGAGATAAACGCCTGTTCAAAATTAATACTCGTAGGCATCAAAGGCATAAATTCGATAAAACGAATATATAAAGGATAATCAAAGCTTAAATTAGCTAAATCTATTATTTCATTATCATTAACCCCTTTTATTAATACCACGTTGATTTTTATGGGATGAAAACCTATCTCCATGGCCTTTTTTATGCCAGCCCAAGTTTGTGAAAAGGCATCTACTCCCGTAATATAGGCATATTTTGGGGGACTTAGAGTATCCAAACTAATATTGATGTGTCTCAAACCAGCTCTGTATAAATCCAAAGCGAATTCTCTCAAAAGGGTACCATTAGTGGTAAGACAGAGTTTTTGGATAGTTGAAATATTACCAATTTGCTCTATCAAATAAACAATATTTTGTCTCATTAGTGGTTCGCCTCCGGTTAACCGTATTTTTCTAAATCCCATTTGAGCTGCGATTTTCACTAGGTGAACAATTTCCTCATAAGTCAATATCTCATGATGAGGTAATCTTTTCAGAGCTTTTCTGGGAATGCAATAGCGACATCGCAAGTTACAGCGGTCAGTCACTGAAATTCTAAGATAGGTAATTTCTCTATTATAGGCATCACGTAGAGACATAAATGCTAGATAACATTATCGAAATAATAAAGTCAAGGGAACCTTTTAACCCCAGATCCGTGATTGCTCTGAAAGGAACCCCGCAAGTGTGTTAAAATAGGGTAGTTTTTTAAAAAACATACTCACCTAAAAGGTGAAAACACACTCACGGGGTAAGAACAGGCTATTGAAGATATAAGAGAAATTAAAGTAGATGAAGGTTTAAGAGAATTATTATGCATAGAGAAAATTCCCTCAAGTGATGCCTTTTATAGCTGGTTAAGACGGATGGGCGAAGGAGAAGGATTAAAGGGTTTAGAGCAACTAAACAGGTTTTATTTGCACAAGCAGTTAAAAAAGGAAAAAGAGATAAGAGATTATACTCTTGATATAGATGCGACGGCTATTTTAGCAGAAAAGAAAGAGGCAGAGATGACATATAAGGGATTTAGAGGATACATGCCAATAGTTGGGCATTTAGCAGAAAATGGGTTAGTAATTTATGCAGAATTTCGCCCCTGCCCGACGGCAGGCGGGAGGGCAATGTTGCTCCTTCAGCTAAAAACTTGGAGTTTATAAAACACTGTGAGAGACAAATGCCAAAGGGCAACCTGTCTGCCCCTGCCCGCAGGCAGGCGGGGACAGGCAGGAAAGAAGATGAATGGAGGCCATACGAAAATAGACATATTGCCGAGACAGTACATTGTATGGAAAAGACAAATCAGGCATTTAGGCTAATTGTGGTAAGAAGACCATATCAGCCAAGGCTATTTGGTGAAGAAGAAATTGATTTAAAGGAAAGATATAAAGTGATAGCAACAAACCTTGATTTTGAGTCAGAGGAAGTAGTCAAATGGTATGATGCTAGGGGAGAATATAGTGAAAATCGGATAAAGGAGCTAAAGATTGGATTCTCGATGGAGAGGATGCCTTCGTCTTACTTTAAAGCAAATACAGTATTTTTCACAATAGGGAGTTTTGCTTATAACCTCTTTCGGATATTTCAACTAAATATTTTGCCCAAAGCCTATAAAAGACATCAAATAAAGACGATTCGGTGGAAACTATATAATATAGCAGGCAGGGTTGTTTATCATAGCAGGAAGATTTTTCTTAAAGTGAGAAATTACGCCTATTCTATATTTAAAGAGATTCGCTATAAGATTTGGATATTTTGCTGTAATAGTTCATAAGGAGTCTTTGTTTATTGTATGGAATTATTAATAAGACTTTTTTTGGTTTAAACTTGATGAAGTTACAGAAGTTATATAGTATGTGTAAAGAATTAGAGGCTTTAAGTGAAACTTGATTGCAAAGAGACAAAGTTCAGTGCACATGCTATTTTGCGAATGTTCGAAAGGCAAATCAGTAAAAATGTTGTTATCAAAGGTATTCAAACAGGAGAAGTTATAGCCGAGTATCTGGATGATAAACCTTATCCTAGCTTTTTAATTTTAAGTTGGATGGGCATACAACCGTTACACATAATAGTAGCTTTTGATGAAGGTGCTAAACTTTGTGTTGTAGTGACAGTTTACATACCAGATCCTGAATTATGGGAAAATGATTTTAAAACAAGGAGAAAAAAATGAAATGTGTAATTTGTAAACAAGGAGAAACAAAATTTGGAACGGTTACGGTTACTCTCACAAGAGGAGAAACGACAGTTATCATTAAAAATGTTCCAGCTGAAGTTTGTCAGAATTGTGGTGAATATTATTTATCTGAGGAAGTTACAAAAAAACTTCTTGAAAGAGCAGAGCATGCTGTTGAGAGCGGTTCAGAGCTGGATATTCTAAAATATGCGGCCTAATCAATTAACTAGATTGAGACAAATGATAATATGTTAGATTCTTGAATCTACTTCCCAAATTTTTCCAGTTTGGCCATTCATATCCCATGATACGTAACCTTGGACTCTTTTTTATCTTTCATAATGCCCTCTACCCAAAAACTCAGTTACTTCCCTGCCTGCCGACAGGCAGGGATAAATTAAGGATTTTTGGCGTTTAATAAGTGAAATATATCTTTGAAAATATTTGTCCTCCCCCTACTTGTTCTAGACTAAAAATTAAATTAAAATTGGTTAAAAAGCTTGGGCTATGGGAAGAATTAAAGACTGCCATGGTTGGCTTTTTTACCTGAAACATGATGAAAGAAATTAATTTGAATATTGGTGGACTTACCCCTTTTTCTACTATTGACTTTCCCAATCATTTGGCCACTATTGTTTATACTCAGGGATGTAATTTTCGTTGTCCATATTGTCATAATTTGCCATTAGTGGATTGTTTGGAAATTCCTATTTCTTACGAAAAAATTTATGAGTTTCTTCAAGCAAGAAAACGCATTATTGATGGAGTGGTCATTACTGGCGGTGAACCTACCTTGCAAAAAGAGTTACCTGCCTTTTGTGCCTGGCTGAGGAATATGGGATTTGCGGTGAAGCTAGATACTAATGGCACAAAACCCTTAATGTTAAAACTCCTTATAGAAAAGCATCTGGTGGATTATATTGCCATGGACATTAAGGCCCCTTGGGATAAATATCAAATTGTCACTCATACTAATTTCCCTATTGAGCTTATCCAGCAATCGGTTTCTTTTCTTAAAGAAACTGGGTTCCCTTGTGAATTTCGGACTACCGTGCATAGCGGTTTATTAACCTTCAGGGATTTAGAGAAAATTGTCCATATAGTGGGGCAGAATCACCTTCTTTGTTTACAAGTAGCCCGTCCAACACCTTTTTATAAAGAAAAAAATGAATATACCAAGGAAAATTTGGAGGCATTTATAAAGAAATTTCCAAAGTATAAGTTGGAGGTTAGATAAGGGGAAAGTAAGAGGGGGTTGATGTCTTTTTAGGTTAAAATTTTAAGAATTTACTTTCTTCTTAAAGGGGATAAATTATGGTGCAAGAATATATCCAGGTAGTCACTACTACAGACAAAAAGGAAGACGCAGATAGAATAGCCCGAACCTTGGTAGAGAAAAGATTGGCTGGCTGCATCCAGATATTGGGACCGATAGTAAGCACATATTGGTGGAAGAACAACATAGAGACAGCAGAGGAATGGTTGTGTTTCATCAAAAGTAAAAGAGAACTTTATGATGAGCTCGAGAAGGCTATCAAAGAAATACATCCTTATGAAACACCAGAAATAATAGCTATACCAATAGTGGCGGGGGGTAAAGAATATCTGGAATGGCTCAGTAATGAACTTAAACGCTAAAAAAGAATAGAAGACAAAAAGTCAGCTTTTTTAGGCAGGATTGATAAAACTTTTGATAAAGAAAATGGAAAATATAATTCTTGAAAAGAAAGGTGCTAATTTTTTGGGGATTGAAAGGATTGATAGAAATGGAAGGAAACATTACCAACTCGTACTAATTAGAGGAAATGGGAATCTGAAGCTAACTAAAGAAGGAGTGTATTTTGAAAGATGGCTGCCTAAGAAAGAATTTTTTATTCCTTTTAAAAAAATTAAAAAAGTGGAACTTGGAAAATGTCATAATTTGAAGTCCTTTATCTTTCTTCCTGTTCTAAAAATAGCTTATGAGGAAAAAGGAGAAACCAAAATATTTGGTGTTTGCATTGGGTGGAAAAAGGAAACAATGGTATGGAAGGATATGATCGAAAAACAGGTTATAAACACATAATAGTTAAATTTGATCAAAATGGGATAAATGGAGACAAACGAATAATTTTTAGTAATTTGCCAGGAGGAAACCATGGAATATATACAGATAAAAGGCACTGATTTAAATGTTTCTCGCATTGGTTTGGGCACTTGGGCAATTGGTGGTTGGTTGTGGGGAGGCACAGATGAGAAAACATCTATTCGCACTATACATGCTGCCTTGGAAAAGGGAATTAATCTAATTGATACTGCTCCTGTTTATGGTTTTGGAGTATCTGAGGAAATAGTGGGAAAGGCTATTTCTGAGTATAAAAACCGTGAGGAAATAGTAATTGCTACTAAGGTGGGTTTAGAGTGGAAAGAGGGAAAGATATTTCGCAATTCTTCTAAACAAAGGATATTAAAGGAAATAGATGATTCTTTAAAGCGTTTAAAAACCGATTATATTGATATCTATCAAGTTCACTGGCCTGACCCCTTAATTCCTATAGAAGAAACAGCCCAGGCAATGTATGAACTTTATAAGGAGGGAAAGATTAAGGCCATCGGGGTGAGTAATTACTCTCCAGAGCAGATGGATGTTTTTCGACAAGTAGCTCCACTCCATACTGCTCAGCCTCCATATAATTTATTTGAACGGGGTATTGAAAAGGATGTGCTTCCTTATTGCCGAAAGCATGCAATTATTACCCTGATGTATGGCTCTCTGTGCAGGGGATTATTATCTGGCAGAATGCGCTTAGAGACCAAATTTAAGGGAGATGATTTGCGTAACATTGACCCCAAATTTCAGTCCCCGCGTTATTCCCAATATTTAAAGGCAGTAGAACTGTTAGACCAGTTTGCTCAAAAAAACTACAGCAAGCGAGTTATCCATTTGGCCTTGCGTTGGTTGTTAGACCAGCCAGGAGTGAGTGTTGCCCTTTGGGGTGCACGGCGACCTGAGCAGCTTGAGCCTGTTGATGAGATTTTTGGGTGGTCTTTGGATGCCCAGGCAAAGGAGGCCATAGATAGGATTATAAATGAGAGTATCAAGGACCCAGTAGGACCTGAGTTCATGGCTCCTCCTGCACGTGAGTAGCTTGAAAATAGGCAAGGAAAAGTGTTAATAAAAATAAATAAATTGAAGGGATTGATAGTTGAAAAAATTTAAGCGTGCTAGTGTAGCTAAAATCTTTGGTATTTGTCCATCTCGTTTGTATTATTGGGAGAAGGTTCACCTTATTAAACCTAAGAATTCTTATACATTTAAAGATTTAGTGAGTATTAAAACCATTTTAATTCTCAGAAAGAGGGGAATTTCTTTGCAAAAAATAAGATATTTGTTAACCCAAATCAAAAAGAGAATGCCTTATTTACGTTCTCCTCTGGCTGAACTCAAATTTGAGGTAATTGGTAAAAAAATATGTATTTCACAAGGGGGTGTAAAGTTTGACCCTGATGGCCAAATCTACCTTGATTTTGAAAGTGAAACACCCGAAATAAAATCAGTAGGTGATTTTCTTACGGCCGAAGAATGGTTTGAGCGAGGTTGTCGTTTAAGTGCTACCCCAGAGACCATCCCTATAGCAGAAGAGGCCTATTTACAGGTCTTAAATTTAGATAATACCTTTGTCCCTGCTATGATAAATTTAGGAAATCTTTATTACCTTCAGGGAAAAAGCCAACAAGCAGCTATGTGGTATGAATTGGCCTTAAAGCGAGACCCCGAATCTCCAGAGGCACACTTTAACTATGCCAGCCTTTTAGCTGAAAGAGAAGACTTTGAGGAAGCCATATCCCATTATCAAATGGCTATTGTGTTAAAACCTGACTTTTTAGAAGCACATTATAACTTGGCCCTTCTTTATGAAAGGATAGGAAACCCTCTCAAGGCCCTGCCCCATTGGGAGGCTTATTTGGATATGTGTCCTGATGAGGAAGAGAAAAAAAGAATCAGGGATTATTTAAAAAGTAAAAAGGAAAAATAGATTTTAAATTACAAGTCTTAACATTAAGTAGGATTGGTCAGACTACCAATTGGAAAATTGCGCTGACCTTCACTATCCCTGACCTACTCTGCAATCTACTTGATTAAATCCGTAATAACTTTAAAAGAAACGGTCAAATATAGTAACTGACCTCACGCACAGTATGAATTGTTTTTAATTTTAAGCCATAACATTATAAAAAGTCATTAAATCAATAGCGGATTTTGGAAGACAAATAACCTTGACATAAATTAAACTATATAATAGTTCTAAAAACTATGCAACCAAGGGCCACATGGGCTACCAAAATTGGTATGATTTTAGCTACAGCCGGAGCAGCAGTAGGTTTGGGGAATCTATTACGTTTTCCTGTTCAAGCCAGTCAACACGGTGGTGGTGCCTTTATGATTCCTTATTTTATTTTTCTCCTTATTATGGGTATTCCCATGATGTGGTTGGAATGGACCATAGGGAGGCTTGGAGGTAAATATGGCCATGGAACCACTCCTGGTATTTTTAATCTTCTTTGGCATCA
>Ga0190362_1000079_pt1 | contig 12256 bp, 19 predicted proteins | sample 48721856_MG_FD_163437 | JGI IMG/M metagenome (GOLD analysis project Ga0190362, IMG submission 163437) | Hydrothermal vent microbial mat bacterial communities from Southern Trench, Guaymas Basin, Mexico - 4872-18-5-6_MG | ecosystem: Environmental > Aquatic > Marine > Hydrothermal vents >...
AGTGAAAATGCAGACGCCAAACAGGAAGAGCGGATTATTATTCCTTTTGGACGTTTTATCGGTGACCCAAACTACTTCCTTGATGTAGGAGCTTTCAAAAACCCAGAGCTTAGGATAAATGTAGGGCTCACTATATCGGCTACCGCTGGTTTTGCAACTGGAAGCGGTAAGGTGACTGTAATAGGGAAAATAATGGATGAGAGACCGGGGGAATACAAAGGCTTTCTCCGTCACCGTGAGGTAAGAGGTTTTACCAGTGCGTCAAGTGGTGATGAGAAAATAAGCATTCCTACAAATTATCCTATTTCTCTTATTGCTGTCCTTGCAAGGCTGACTACATATAGACCAGATGAGGTAATTTCTAAAATGAAACTGTCAATAAACAATGATGAGCTTGTGCCTATAAATGACTATACTGAAGACTTAATTGACATGAATCAAGAGGTATATGGAAAGTTTGAACAGCAAAAGATATTACTCACAGCGGATGATGGCACAGCACTAACAGACATCTATGATATAAGAGACGCATTTATTAGGTGCGACGCTGATGACCATATTGCAACCATAGAGGCTATTGACGCCGAAAAAGTTAGCAACGGTTTATATGATATGACTTCACCAGCTACCCCCGCTTTTCAGACAACTGCAAAAGTATGTCCTCTCACCGTAATTGGAATGTGTCCTTGTGGAGCTGTCTTTCTTCCTTTTGGTAACCTAAATGACCCCGATAGCTGGTTACATGCAGAAAATTATGAACGGATTGACCTCTATCTCACTCAAGCCGCTGCAAGTGCAGATGTAGATGTTTTAGTGCAGGAAGTGCCTTCACATTTACCATAGTTTGGTGACTAGCGACTGGTAAATAGTGAATAGAAAAACACATAAAAAGGTGCGTGAACACATAGGGGGAATGTCATGAAAATAGCTATATGTATACCTATATTTGGAGGGGTTGAAACCCCTACCTTTTTTTCTATTTTGAATGCTCTCACCTTGTTAAAAACCTATAAAAGCGACTATGATATAAACTTTTTTCATACTGAAAGGCGTCCTATATATTGGGCGAGACAAGAGCTTTGGGATATGGCTAGGTATTCTGGTTGTGACAGGATGATTTTTCTAAGTGAGGACATTGTTTTGAAGATAGATACTTTAATAAAATTAGCAGAGACAGAATATGACATCTTTTCAGTATTGTATTTTGAGAGGCAACCTCCACATCGACCGATGGTATTTAAATTGGATGATGATAACAAATGGCGTCCACATAATCTAGACATAAATGGAAAAATACAAATTGTAGACGGTGTAGGTTGTGATTGCATAAGTTTTTCAAGTGAGGTCCTATATAAAATTCCTCCAAGTGCTTTTTTACCATCTGAAGGTTATCCCGGTGATGACCTTTCATTTTTTATTCACGTGAAAAAGAAGGGGTTTCAGGTATTTTTGGATACTTCACACAAAGTAGGGCATGTCTACCACAAAAAAAGAATAATATGGTATAATGATTATCTGGATACACTTGGTGAGATATATAAAAAAGGTGAATGGCATAAAAAGTAAATAAAGATAAAAAGGGGGTTAAAATGTGTTTAAGACGGAGATTTTTTAAGAGCCCAATAGAGACAGTTGCAGCTGGTGAAAAAGGAAGGGTGCTATTCCATATTGGTAGAATATGCATTAAACAATTAACACTAAGATACAACGCTGATGATACAACGGGTTCAAATAAAAATAAATGGCTTATAAAAGTTGACGGACAAGAGATATTAAACATGTCACTCAAGGATATATATGTAAACCTTTGTGGGTATGCAGCTGCACCAAACAGTGATAGACCAGTTATAATGTTTGCATACTCCGAAAGTGGGAATATATACACTGTAATATTCCATGACCTAGGACGTGTAGAAGAAAGTATAGAAGTTTGGCTTGAGAATGTAGATACCTCTAACCTTTGTTATGTCTCCGCTGGCATGGTTTATGACGTTTTAGAATAAAAAAGGTGTAAAAAAATGCTGTTTGTAAAGGATGTCACCATACCAGCCGATACAAAAAAGACATCACCGGTAGAAGGCGTGATAGAGATTACAAGGGCTGTGATAAAGAAGATTGAAATATCCTTTGCTTTTGGTTGTAGGAATATGGTAGGTATTCAATTGTTTTGGGGTGAACATCCGATATTCCCTAGAAACCCTGATGAGTGGATAAAAGGCGACGGGTATGTAGTTTCTGGAGAATGCTTTTACTTTATTTACCAAGAGCCATACCAGGTTAAATACCGTGCTCATAGTGAAGGCACTAGCTATGACCATACATTGATAGTGAGGATAAACATGCTACCAGTTTGGGCTTTATATCCATTTAGTGATGAGATGTATAGAATGGCACAAATGGAAGAGTTAGGGGAAACATCTACTTAGTAACTGGTGACTAGTGATTAGTGACTAGTCAAAAGAGAGGTAAAAAATGAGTGATTTACCAGATTTTACAAATTATTCTCAGGTTGACTTAGTGCAGCAAACTATTGCCTTTTTGACTAATCGGCCTATGTATGGTGAGGCACAGGATGCTCATACTTCTGTAAATGTGAATGCAAACTCAACATTAACCCTACTTTCTATAAGTGGTAAAGGAATGATATATAGTGGTTTGGTAGATATACCAACTGACCACAATATAGATACAGACTGGGTTTGTATTGAAATAGACAATAACGAGATTTTTTACCTTGTGTTTGGATACTTTATACAATACGATATAACTAGACCAAACAGCTATATTGCATGGTTGAATAAATATGATAACAAAAACAACGTCTATTCTATGTCAATAAGGAATGGTCTAACTTTTGAAAATAGCATAAAAATAAAATATCATGAAACAAATGGAGTAGATGTTTACGTCAATGCAAAATTAGTTTATGCATTGCTAAATGTTTGAGGGTAAAAAATGAAAAAAGTAAGGGTGTATGGTCTAGCAATGTATTGGAAGGATAGAAAAAAGAAATTACTCATTTCTTTTGTAGATGTAAAAAATTCACACTACCGGGGAAGTTTGGATATAGATTTTATAAATAATATAACTGAAGATGATATAAAAGACGCACTTGTCAAAGCTAAAGTAGCACAAAAAGAGAACATTGAAATAGCAGGACATATACTCTGCAACCTACCATTGACGGGGGTTTAGAATGGGTGAGCCTAATCAAGTAAAATGGAGGGGAATAAGACCAGTAGAGCCAAGAGAAGCAATACCAATACAACCATACACAGATTTTGGCACACAGGTTGCAAAAGATAATTACGCTAATAATTCCACTGTAATAATACACACTGTAACATCGGGGAAAAACCTATATCTATGTAGTGTTGCTTTTTCTGTATATCCCACAGTTGATGGAAGTGGAAGTTTTAATATTAGGGATGATAATGATAACATAAAGCATATACTTTTTCAAATACAACGTCAGGCAAATGACGGAACGATGGTAACACTGACGTTCAATCCTCCATTTGTAATTCCAGAGGGCTGGGACATAATAATATGGTCTTCTACAACTGGATTTAGATTAAGAGGTTTTATATTTGGATACGAGGTGTAAAAATGTTAATCAAGGCAGGTGTAGATATTTCAAGGTTAAAAAGGAAGATACGTAAAACCCTTTGTATAGTAGATAAAATTCACCAAAAATATGGTATTGAGCTTGTAATAACTAGCACATATGACGGTAATCACTCAGCTTGCAGCTATCACTACGCTAATGACGCCTATGACATAAGGTGGAGACCTCACTATGGAAAAGATATATATAAAGAAATTAAAAAAGCTCTTGGAGATAACTTTGATGTAGTGCTTGAAAAAGACCATATACATATTGAATACGACCCAAAACCATATCAACAAAAGGAGTGACAAATGGATAATCAAACTATTATTGAGATTTTGGACATGCTTACAAGGATTTGTATTTTTGGTCTGTTTGTCTGGATTATTTCAGTGGAGCGGAGGTTGTCAAAACTTGAGACAAAGATTACCTTTATTAAAAATATTTTAAGGGAGGTAAAGGAACTATGCCAAGAGAGCCGATTAGGTTAAAAAAAGAGGATTATGAGAGGTTACAGAAGCTTGAACCCGATATTGAATGGCTGTCAATGGAGATAGCAAGAGCAAAAAGAGCGGGGCTTGACGTTTCAGACCTTGAAAAGAAATTTGAGGAAACACGGAGAATGAGAGAAGGGTTACTTAGAGAATATGCACCAGAGTAATTCAGTGACTAGTGACTAGTGATTAGTGACTGGTGATAAGAGGTAAGGGGTGAAAAAGAGGAAGTATGTTTTTTATGAAGGTCCTTTTCAACCTCTACATATTGGATATCACCAGGCTATGGCAAACCTTGATATACTTTTGAAAATGCCAAAGCTACCTAACAAGATTTTTCCTTGGTTAACAAAGAAAGAGGTTTTAGAATGGAAAAAAAGGACAGAAAGTTTGTATAAGAAACTAAAATGAGTTGGCCTTGGGACTGGATAGCAGACATATTTAAGTGGATTGCAGGAGCTATAAAGAAAATTGTAAAAGCTCTAATTGATGCTATAAAGAACATCTTAAAAGACCTCTGGGAATGGGTAAAGGGATTTTTAAAAGGTGTAATTGAAACACTGAAGGATGTAGGCGAGTTTGTATTTCATGCTGTAAAGTTTGAATTTGGAAAGGCATTTAAAAAACTATGGGAAACAATTGGAGATGTTGTAAATATTGTAAATTTTTCAATAAATACGATTTTTCAGATACTGGACCATGCTACATTTGGAGCTTTTTCAAAGGTATGGGATGTCTTATCAAAGGTTGTTAGTGCTATTATAATTGTGACAGCAGCGGTAACAGGGCATGTTGAAATTGCTCTTGCAATGATAACAACTTCTTTATTGGCTGCAACTGGAGCGATTAGAGACCCCGTGTTGTTGCTTGTTATTTATGTTACTATTACAATTGTTGCAGGAACAGGGCCCATACGGTCACAACTTCTTAAACTTAGAGAAGAAATAAGCAAGTTTATTCATGTTGACCTTGATGAAATTAGTTGGGCACTTTCTGAAGGTTATATAGGATGGACAGACATCCTAAAAGCTTCTTTAGGTGATGTAGTTTCAAAAATAGGGGAGGTGCTAGACATGACCAAAAGTGAGATATGGGCTTTGTTAAATGACATTGCAGGTAGTATAGGTGGAACGGTAGGAAGAGTATTTGACGCCCTGAGGGAAACATATAATTGGGTTGATGAGCATGTCAGGGATTATTGGGACTGGGTATACGATAAAGTGAAGTGGGCTGCAAAAAAGGTATTCACTGGAATAGACTATGTGATTGACTGGATCAATAGACAGTTTGGAACGAGTTTCACAAATATATCACAAATAATAAAAACAATGGCACAAAAGCTAGGAACGATATTTGACTTTGTGTATGGAAAGATAGAAAAGGGATTATCAGGTGCGTTTAGCTATGTGAAAAGTGTTTTTGGTGGAACGGTAAATACTTTAGGGAACGCACTGATTAAAATTGTGAATTGGATACAAAGCAAAGGAAAATGGGCATATAATTTTGTATACAACAAGATAGCTGATGTCTGGGATTATATGGTAGGGGCTGTAAAAGACGTGTATAGCTGGGCTGAAGGAATAACAAAAACCCTATGGGAAAGTGTAAAAACAGGTGCAATAAAGGCATGGAACTATATTCAAAATATAATTGATCCTGTATGGGAAACTGTAAAAAGTGCAGCAACAAAGGCATGGAATTATATAAATAACATACTAAAACCGTTCAAAAACTGGGTAAAAAATACAATTTGGCCCACTGTCCAAAAAATAAGTAAAACACTACTTGACGCAGTGGACTGGATTGAAAGAAAAGGAAAAGATGTTTATCTCTGGTATGAAGCACATGTAAAACCATATAGTGATAAAGTTATCAATCTGATTCACAAAGCAGCTATAATAACTGAAATGGTAGCAGCTATCAGAGAAGGGAAAGTTGTCCGTGCTCTTTTGACTGGAATTGGTATACTTGGAGGTAAAATTGAAGAGGTCTCAAGGAATATTTTAAAATTTTACGATGGCACATTAACATCTATAATGAAAGGAATTGGATATAGTATTGGCTGGGTTAGAAAGATGATTAGTGATATGTATAGAACGGCGTCAATTATAGCTGAAGATGTAGCACAAATGGGAATTAACATTGGCTGGGATGTATTAAATGAAGTAGGGGCTTTTATAGCTGATGTAGCAAAGGCAACTTTAGGGAAAGTGTATATCACAATTGGAGGTGTAGAAAAATCAGTTAGGGACTGGATTGCTTATATCAGAGAGCCTGTTAGCAGGGCACTTGCTATCATTTATCAAACTCATGCAGAATTTCACAAATACGATTATGTTTATAGGGCTGCTTATTTAAGACAACTGTCAACCGTGACTGGGAAACCTTTTCAATATATTTATTTACCAAGAGTAGCTTTTGAGGGAAGATGATGACTTGGGAAGAAATACAAAAAGAAGCAATGAAGTATATAAAATGGATTTCGCCAGACCTCATATATCAAAATGTCCTAGATTATATCACTCAAAGTGATGAGTTTTTAGACAAGGAAGTAGAGAGACGGTTTAACTATTATAAAGCAGACCCAAGGTATGAAAACCTTACAGACCAGTGCCTAATGGATATGGCACGGGCTGATGTAGAGGCGTCAAAACAAGCTTATGGAGGACTTTATTACTTCTTTACTAGTCTAGTCAATGCAATTTGTGATGTTATAGAAAGGTTATCATACCTCTTAGGTAGAGCAAGTATTGCCAATCAAATTGGAGTGCAGCAAGCAAATGTTGAAGCTGGTATATCCATACCAGATGTAACAATACTGGTTGACGGTCTATTTAAAGGTGTTTTTTCTAGTGGTGAGTTTGGAAACTTCTTACAGAGGTTAGGTTATCCTCCAGATGTAGCTGAAAAAATTCAAGAGAGTATGAGACCACTCCTTGACCTTACAACTGTTACTACACTATGGCAAAGAGGACATATATCAACTGATGAGGCTACAAAAGAGCTAATTGCTAGGGGGTATGATGAGGATAGAGCAAACAAAATATTGACATCTTCACTTAGACTTATCTCGCCCGATATGATTAGAATGCTATATCTGAGGGGTGAGATTGATGAGGCTACTCATGATAAATTGCTTGCCTCTCATGGTTTCCCTGATGAGCATATAGCCTATGCAAAAAAGCTATATGAGATTATTCCTCCAGTTTCAGACATAATCACAATGGCTGTCCGTGAGGCTTTTTCACCAGAGATAGCCGAACGGTTTGGACAGTATGAAGACTTCCCCGAAGAGTTTGCAGAATGGGCAGAAAAACAAGGGCTTTCTAGGGAATGGGCTGAAAGATATTGGGCTGCACATTGGGCCTTGCCTTCAGTTATGCAAGGCTATGAAATGTTACATAGGGGGATTATTGATGAAGATGAGCTGAAAATGCTCATGAGAGCCTTGGACATCATGCCCTTTTGGAGAGACAAGTTAATTCAGATGTCTTATTCTCCGTTTACAAGGGTTGATGTCCGACGGATGTATAGAGATGGCGTGATTGATAGAGAGGATGTAAAGAGGACCTATCTTGACCTTGGATATGATGACTGGCACGCAGAAAAGTTGACGGAGTGGACTATTACAGAGGCTTTGAGTGAAGAGAGAAAGCTTTGTAGAAGTTTGATTGAAGGACTTTACAGAAGGAGAATATTTACTAGAGAAGAAGCAAAAGAAGCTTTAATAGCTGTCAAATATAGGGAAGAAGTTGCAGAGGCAATTTTAGCAAAGGTAGACTATGATATTGAATATCAATATAAAAATAGGATTATATCGGCTGTAAAGAAACAATACCTACGGGGGATAATAGACGAAAATCAAGCAATTACAAAGTTAGGCCGTGCTAATTTACTTGCTACAGAGATTGAACAGCTTATATATGAATGGCAGCTTGAGAAAGAAGCTCAAATTAGGTGGTTGACGCCGGGTGAAATAAAATCCCTAGCTAGAAAAAAGATAATTTCTCACTCTACATTTATTGACAAAATGACACAAATTGGTTACACTAGGGATGACGCTGAATTATTATGGGAAGACACACAAAGAAAAGGGTAAGATGACGGTTAAAGAATTATTTAAACAGATAGAGTTTAGAAATTGGAAAAGGATAATGGACAACACAGGTAAACAAAGAATAGGGGTAAAAAGTTATGAAGGAGAAAGAAGCATTAAAGAGAGTTATAAAGAATATGGAAAGAGCAATGAAAGCGGTCAAGGAGACCGCTAAAAAAGAAAGAGAGAAAAAAGAGAAAGGGGGTGTAAAAAGATGAGAGAGTTGTTTATTAAATTACTAATGCAAATAGTTACACTGGTTACGCCTGAAGTAAGAAAGGCTTTGTGTGAGGGCTTAGAAGAGGCACAACAAAGAGCAAAACAAACAGCAAACCCTTGGGATGACCTTTTATTTGACCTTTTAATAGTTTTGCTTGATTGTAATCAAAAATAACACATATATCAAAGGAGTGAACACATGCCAAAGATGACAACTAGAAACCGTTGTAGACAGCACTGGAAACGGGCTATCAATATGATAGACCACGTTCTTTATCACCTTCAAATGCTTGACAACTTTTATGTAGAGAGACCCGAACATCAAAACGTTGTTAGACTGATTTCACAGATGTTAGTTGACGCCCAGACCCTTGCACAGAGATTTTTGGATGAGAAGGCTTAACAGGCCGTCCATACCATTATATTAGTTACTAGGGGGTTTTTCTTTGCCTCTTTCTTTTTACCCCTAGCTGGTATGGACGGTTTTTTTATATTTTTTATATTTTAGTGCACAAAAAGGGGTTGACAAAGGAAAAAAGATGTATTATTATTTAGATATAGGCTAGGGTAGGATATAGAAAATACCCAGCCTAAATAAAAAGAAAGGGGGTAAAAGAAAATGAAGGTAAGAGAATTTCAAGTAAAAAGGACAAAGAGAGGAGTTATTGTTTACGTGGAAGTTGAGCTTGAAGCTGAAGTTAGGATTGATATACCTATGCACTTGGAATATGTTAGTGTGTTATCAAGCTTTGATATTCAAAAGCTAAATGGTGAGTTGTCTTTTGAAGCTATATCTATTAAAACAGACCTTCTTAGACAAAAACCTCAAGCAGAAAAAGCAACCAAGGAGATAAAAGCTCTATTACAGGACCTTGAATACAGAGAAACGGTAGAGTTAAACAAGTTGTTGGAAGTGGAACGGTATTTAAAAGAGCAATTTAGGGATTATATAGAAAAAGTTGACATGGAGTAAATTGAAAATGGAACATCTTCTTGCGTGGTTAGTTACTGTATTGATTGCATACCTAATTGTTATATGGATAGATAAACACTTTTAAACATAAAGAAAGAGGGGATTAAAATGGCTGGTAAAAAGAAAGAGGAAGGAAGGGCATGGAAACCAAAAACCGTTAAGTTTTATTCTAGAAGAGGCGAGTATGTATTTGACAATGTTATTGATGTCTTTACGTCAAAACTTGCACAGGGAAGTATAGCAGTTATTGACAGACAGGGGAAACTTTTTATCTCAAATCTTCCTTTTGTAGTGCTCTATGAAAGAATACCAAAAAATGATAAAATGAAAGGAGGTGAAAAGAAGTGAAAAAGGAGAAGAAACTACCAGAAAGGCTTATTAACTCTTCCATAAAAAAGATTAAACGTGATATAATGATAACAGAATTTCAGATTGATACTCTGAAAAAAGACTTTGAGAGTATTAGGGATACAAGCTTAAAAAGAGTGATAGATAATTGGTTAGAACGAAAACAGGAAAAACTGGAGTATCTCAGAAAGAGCTTAATTAACCTTAAAAAACTTAGGAAATAATGCCTAAAAAAAGCCTTCTTCCTATTGGTATCAGAAAAACACTGTTTAGGTCACTAGCTTTAACGGCATTTAAACAGGGCTACTCTGCAAATTTTGCAATCAGAGTAGCCCGTAGTTTAGGTATCTCCTACATGAGAAAAGAGATGTTAAAAACCTGGCGTGAAGTTACCGGTCTAGAGAAAAAGAAGGACGCATGGAAGTTTATCCCAAAGAAGTTTCACCCCCCAAAATATCTCATAGAAAAAACAGATGAGGCTATCAGGACAAAATATCATTATTTGTTTGATGTTGAAATGAAGGACTTAGCAACTGGTGAATTGAAAAAGGTTAGACGGACTATAGCTACCGATGAGTTTATTACAATTAGAAAAGCAGAAGAGGACCTAAGAAGCCTTGTAATAGCACCTATACAAGATTTTTATGAAGACCAATTTGAAGTTTTAGACTGGGAATTTACTGGAGTGAGAGAAAACATCAAATGGAGTGAATAAAACCTTATGAAAATAAAGAGGGTTAGCCATGTTTTGGGAAAAAATAAAATGACATGGTTGCCTTCTCACCTTCTTTTCTTTGACACAGAAAGCTATTTAAAGGAAGTTTCTAAAACTGTCACTGAACATCATTTTAGGTTAGGGACAGCTATATATGTAGAGTTAGAAAAAAATGCAAAAGAGCGGATTAGAATTTATTACACTTACAAAACACAATATGAGTTTTTTCAAATTGTTACTTCACTTATAGGGAAGAAAAAACCTTTATATGTCTTTGCTTGCAATATCTGGTATGATTTACGAAATACAAATTTGTTACCCAAACTGGTTGACGCTGGGTTTCAAATCCTTACGTTTATCAACAAATCAAGAGTTGTCATCATACATGCAAAATCAAAGCAAGGAAGTATTATTTTCCTGGATACATTGAATTACTTACCTTTTTCAGTTGCACAACTAGGAAAGAAGTTAGGAAAAGGAAAACTAAAAGCTGATTTTGAAAGAGACAGTGACCAGAAACTTATGAAGTATTGCATGAGAGACACTGAAATTATCACTGAAGCAATGCTTGAGTGGCTAAGGTTTATAAATAAAGAAAATCTAGGACAATTCAGCAAATCCCTTGCTAGTCAGGCATTGAATGCGTTTAGACACAGATTTATGAAGCACAGAATTGTAATCCATAGCAAAAAGCATATAGCAGAGTTAGAAAGGAAGGCTTACTTTGGAGGTAGGACAGAATGTTTTTATATTGGAAAAGTGAAGGAAAGACCTATTTATGACCTTGATGTAAATAGTATGTATCCTTATGTTATGTGGAAGTATGAAATACCGATTAGACATAGCGGTTATCTTGAAAATCCAAGTATAGAGAAGCTATCAAAGTTAATAGAAAATTATTGTGTCATTGCACAGGTGGAGCTAGAGACAGAAAAACCTTATTATCCCTTACGACACAAAGGAAAGTGTATATATCCCATAGGGCGTTTTGTTACTACCTTACCCACTGCTAGCCTTCAAAGAGCACTGAAAAATAACCATATTAAAAAGGTATTTAAACTCGCCGGTTATTTGAGAGCAAATATATTTAGAGATTATGTTAACTATTTTTATAACCTGAAAAAACAAGCCTTAGAGCAAGGAAAAAAAATTGATTACATATTGTCAAAGCTATTTTTAAATTCACTTTATGGGAAGTTTGGCCAGCGGATTGATAAAATTATATCCGCTGGAGCTATCACAAAACCCCGATGGAAAAGGGAAGAGGTCTATTACAGAGAGACTGGAAAGCATACGGTCCTAAATTTCCTAGGAAATCGTTTTGAAGAGCTGGAGTTAAATGCAGAGGACGGCTACAATACCTTTATTGCTATCTCTGCACATGTTACCGATTATGCAAGGAATGTTTTACTTGATTATATAGAAATGGCAGGCTGGAAAAATGTATACTATGTGGATACAGACAGCTTGTTTGTAAATGAAAAGGGCTATGAAAATCTAGGGCCTGTTTTATCAGAGACTGAATTAGGTATGTTGAAGTTAGAGAAAAAAATAAATGACCTAGAGATATTTGGATTGAAGGATTATAAAGCTGATAACACTAGGAAGTTAAAGGGAATACCAGTAAAAGCAGTGAAGTTAAAAGGAAACAGTTATGTTGTGGAGATATGGCCAAAGCCTTTGAGTGACCTGAAAGAAGGAATAGAAAAGCCTTATAAGACCATAAAACGGGTGAAAGTATTAAAGCGTGAATATGACAAAGGTATTGTTACCCCTACCGGTAGAGTTTTACCCCTTCACT
>Ga0190362_1000081_pt1 | contig 12009 bp, 13 predicted proteins | sample 48721856_MG_FD_163437 | JGI IMG/M metagenome (GOLD analysis project Ga0190362, IMG submission 163437) | Hydrothermal vent microbial mat bacterial communities from Southern Trench, Guaymas Basin, Mexico - 4872-18-5-6_MG | ecosystem: Environmental > Aquatic > Marine > Hydrothermal vents >...
GTATAACCGCAACTTTATCGCCAAATATCAATGGTTTCATTACACCCTCTGAGGTTTCTAAACCTTCTACTTCATCAATATTTTTTATTTTTATCTCCTTTTCCATTTTATTCACCCTCTTTCTTTGCAATTACAATCCCCAAGTAATTTATATTATTACCGCCGCAGCAGAGCCATAACTTTGTGCCTAAATGTTGCAATCAACACACCGCCTAATATTGCCAAAGCCACATAAAGACCCATCAGTGTTGCGTCAATTGTTGCTCCTCCTGCACCAATTACGCCTGCTGTGGTTACAGATACCGGCACACACATTTTTTCTTATCACCTCCTATTTTCTTTTTATAGCTCATTTAACAATTCCTCTACCTCTTCTACTTTGTGTTTCGCTCCTCCTGGCTTCTTATATAGTTCTATCGCCCTTTCAAAACACTCCTTCGCCTTTTGTGTTTCATTGACATACGAATATGCAATACCTAAACTTCTATGCGCTTCGTTGTAATAATTTTCATGACCATACTCACGGTCTGACATTGGCTTTAATTCTATCACCTTTTTGAAATCAGAAATAGCTTTGTTATATTCTTTAAGTTCCATGTAGGTTAACCCTCTTTCATAGTAGGCTCCAGGTATAGTTATGCCACCCTTGTCAATCTGTTGCGTGCACAATTCAATCGCTTTTTCAAAGCACCCTTTTGCTTGCGCTTCATCTCCCTTTTCTGAATATGCCATACCAAGGTATCTATATGCTACTGCTTCGTAGGGTGAATCATAGTCATCTATTACCCTCTTGAAATCAGTGATAGCCTTATTATATTCCTTAAGATAGTAGTAACACTTTCCTCTGGACATATAAGCGTAGTATCCCAGTGGGTAGCCTTTTGTTTCCGTTAAATGAGCGTATTTTTTGCTTAACTCAAGTGCTTTATCATATCGCCCTTGATCCAAATAAACGGCTGCTAAATGACCCATTGCCATCATAAGCTCTGGATCTAATTCCAATGATTTCAGGTAATCCGAGGTTGCCTTATCTAATTCCTCCATATATGTATAAGTCCTTCCCCTACTATAATACACCCCCGCAAGCCCTTTCTTGCCCACCTTTTTTATTATCAGTTCCTCGAATTTAAGCGCCTTATCATATTCTGCGATCGCTTTTGTCATCCCTTCATAGCTATCTTCATGCCTATAATATGCGTTTCCTTTTCCTGCGTAAGCCAATGCATAATTCGGGTCTAATTCCAACACCGTATCGAAATCGGCAATTGCTTTACGGTATTTATCTTCAATCTCCGGTGGAAAAGACTCTGCTGGGAGTTTCTGATAATGGTGAAACAGGTTGTTATATGCGAGTCCTCGATTGTAGTAAGCATCAGCATAGTTTTGGTCTAACCCTATCGCTTTGCTGAAATCGGCAATTGCTTTATAAAATGGCTCCTTATTAAAATAAGAGCCCATTTTAAAATAAGCAAGTCCTCGATTGAAATATACTACAGCATTATTTGGGTCCGATTCTATTGCTTTGTTAAAATAAGAAATTGCTTTGTCATAGTTCCCTTTTTGACATTCTTCAACACCTAAATTGTTATATTTTTCTTTTCCTTGTATATGAACAATAGATCCTATAACCAAAGCCATTAAGATTATTACGATTATACCTCTTGTGATTCTGATTTTGCCGTCTTTATCTGTCATTTATTTATCACCTTTTATCACCTTTCTTTGCAATTACGAGTGCCGAAGGGTCTTCTGGTGCCGCAATATCAATAACCCGCACGTCAGAAAACTTCTTTTCTTTTAGTAAAGCAACGAATTCCTTCACAGTGTATACATGATGGGGATATCCGAGCACAGATAACCAAAGGTCCCATAATGCAAGAGTGCTCGAATTTTTTCTGTCATCAAGCATCCAGTGATTGGAGATCAGGATTCCACCGTCATTCAGTGCTTCATATATCTTTTCTAAGGGTCCGTGGATGGTCTCTCTGGTGTGATAGAATAATGAATGAGATACAAAAATAACATCGTATCCCTTACCAAAGTCATCCTTATCAAAATCACCTACCATTATCTTTACCTTCTCTTCCATTCCATACTGCGAAATGAATTCTTTGGTTACTTCTATCACTGGTGGAAGGTCAAATACAATCGCTTCAAGGTATGGATTTATCTGAGCAAATGCAATAGCATGAAGACCATGACCTCCACCAAGGTCGAGTAGTTTTTTCGCTTTTTTGAATTCTGGAATGTCACGGATTTTTTTCACTATTCTGTGAAGAGGACCACGCACGTTCGCTTCAGCCATAGATAAAATGAAAGTTTTATCAAAAGCACTCTTCTTTTCATCAAGATTTTGCGGAATAACCCCTTCTTTCAGTGCTTGACCGAGCTTTGACCATGCGTCATAAGCCATTGCGTAAACATTGATCAAATTGCCTTGATAGAATGGTGAATCCTTTACGAGAAAAGTTCTTGCAAGAGAGGTATTAGAGTATTTACCGTCCCCTTCCAAAATAAGTTTTAACGCAACTAAGGCATCTAAGAACTTGTTTGTGAGTTCAAAATCTGTCCCTATTTCCTCTGCTAAATCTTTTGCAGTTTTTGGCTTCTCAAGTAAAGTAAAGATATCGTAGTCCATGGCTGTGTATAGCACCTGTGCTGCTTGATAGCCTTTTGCCATTTCGTCTATCATTTTTGGATCACTTTGAGGTTCTGGTATGTTCATTTTCGCTCCACCCCCTTAGGTATGTGCGAGTATATTTCCTCAATGCTAATCAACACAGCAGCTTTTGGTCTCAACCGTTTATGCATTTCGCTTATTCTACGAGCTCTTTCACTTATCTCCGGATTCTTTATTCTTCCAAGCGATTCTTTTCGCTTCTCAGCCTTTTTCTTCATTATATCAAAAGCCTTCTCATAAATCTCACCACTCTTAAATATTTTCGCTTTGCCTTTTAGTTGATATGATTCCAGTCTTTTGACATCAGTGAACGAAATTGCGACCTGAGGATTCTCTTCCAGGTTTCTTCTTGTCTTTTTGAACATCACGTCCACAATCAGCACTTCATTGTCGCTTATCGCATGCGCCAGACCGATGGGAACCACGTTGGGTTTTCCTTCTTTTGTTGCCGTAGCCAGATAAACTATGTTCTCATCCAGCATTTGTTTTATCTCATTACTTATTTTCATTTTCCTTCCTCCACCATATCATAGCAGTCCTCAGTTTATGCTTGAGCAAAAACGCATCATTCTCTTTGGCCAGATTCTCTGACAGATACAATCGCAATCTTTCCTCATCATCTCCAGATACATTCATCCATGTTTTATAATGCTGAACCGCGGCATCAAGGTCAGGAAATCGCATGTTATGATTGGCATCTATGATTTCCACATTTGCGTATATGCCGAGCTGATAAAGGATGTTGTAGAGATAAATGTAGTCAGGGCGATTGCCTGGCTTTTCCCGGTTAAACAATGACCATAGCGCGCTGCCTGCCTTCTCGTTTCGGCGTCCTGCAACGATAAAGATGTAAACGCTGCGTTTTACTGCGTTGTTCATCTTTATAATGGCGGTTTTGATGTCTTTCATAACAAGTGAGTGTGAAGCAATAACGACATCATGCTCACCCGCTTCTATGTCTTTTCCTTTTCCTATCTCTACATCCTCCCATTTCTTGGGTATGTAAGTTATGTTTGCCAGATTGTGCTTCGATGCATTCTCTTTCAAGCGTGCAAGCATGCCACTGGAAGGTTCTACAATAGTCACGCTTCTCACAATCTTTGCAAGTGGTATTGCGGTAGTACCAGGACCTGCACCGATATCAAGAACCCTGTAATCCTCCCTTGTTTCAATCCTTTCCATAATCATTCCTGCACGATCGCTCTGCTGCACCAGTTTCTCAAACCAATCAACTCGCTCATCCCAGAACTCTGGCATTCCTGCTCGTTGTCTCCAGTACGAGCCTTCCATCGCCTCTTTCCACATTTCCGCCCAATCAAAATCTTCTATTTTTCTCATCTCCTATCACATCCTCCATTTGATTTTACCGGACGTATCGGCACGATAAATGGCCTCTCTGATTCGTTCCTCACGACAGCCTCGACACCGTAAACCTGTTTTATGTTCTTGGGAGTTAATACCGAGGAAGGATTGCCTGCGTCAATAATAGTACCCCCGTTCAGCATGACTATCCTGTCGGCGTATCTTGAAGCTAAGTTAAGGTCGTGGATCGCCATTATTGCAGAAATTTTCTTTTCTCTCACGATACTCGTTATAATCTCCATCACTTCAAGTTGATGCCGTATGTCGAGATTTGAGGTAGGTTCGTCAAGCAAGAGGACATCGGGCTCTTGTACAAGTGCGCGAGCAATAAACACTTTCTGCTGCTGACCGCCACTGAGCTCGTTAATGTCTCGCATGGCGAGGTTCTCGATATTTAGCATCTGCAACACATCTAAAACCTTCCCTTCGTCTTTTTCGCTACTCCGCCATCCGAGATGGGGACGTCTGCCCATGAGAACAGTGTCGAAGACCGTGGCAGGAAAGATCTGGGAAGTGCTTTGTGGAACATACCCCATTCTTTTGGCGAGTTCCATCAGTCGCATCTCGTTTATATCCCTCCCATCCAGCAGTATGCTTCCGCGCTGCGGTTTCAGAATCCTGTCTATACAGCGAATCAGCGTAGATTTTCCTGCACCGTTTGGACCCACCACACCTAACACCTCCGATCCGGCAAGCTCTATACATACATCTTTGAGTATAGGCACGCTTGTATAGCCGAATTCCACATCTCTTACTTTTAGTTTCATCCCTTTTCACCTCCTTTTTACCTTACCAATATTCCCTCTTTCTTTTGATTATCAAGTAGAGAAACAGAGGACCTCCTACACAGGATGTAATAATTCCTACAGGGATAATCACGGGTGCTACGACTTCTCTGGCAATAATATCAGCGCCAACCAAAAAAGCAGCACCAAAAGCCCCCGATGCGGGAATCACAAATCTATTATCTCCACCGATACATATACGAGTTATATGCGGAGCAACCAGTCCGATAAATCCAATAATTCCCGTGAAGCACACGATAGTTGCTGTAAGAAGGGATGCGACCATCATTACAAAGATTCTGGTGCGCTCGACATTTATTCCGAGACTTTTTGCTGTTTCGTCTCCAGCACCCATCACATTGAGGTCCCATGATTTCCACATAAGCAGGGGAATGCAAACTACAAGCACGAGAGAGATAATAAAAAGGTTACCCCATGTAGCTCTTCCAAGGCTCCCCATCAGCCAGACGATTACGTCCTTTAGCGCCTCAGACTCAGAAAAGTAGTGGAGCAATGATGACACCGCGCTAAAGATATAAGTCATTGCAATGCCTGCAAGTATCATTGTTTCGGGCGTAGCTCTTTTAAATCGTGCCAATCCAACGATAACAAATGATGGTATCAGAGCGAAAAGGAACGCATTTGCTACTAAAAGAAACCCTCCACCAATGAAGCCAACGCCAGCAATGATAGCAAGGGCAGCACCTAACCCTGCTCCGGCGGAGATGCCAAGCGTAAAAGGGGATGCAAGCGGATTTCTAAGTGTCCCTTGCATCTCTGCTCCTGCAATAGCGAGCCCAACTCCTGCAAGGACACCTATTATAACTCGAGTAATTCTTATATTCCATACCACTATTGGTGCAAGTTCAGGCACGTCGAAGAAATTGGGAAAGAACTTATCGAGGATTGTGGCATATACATCTAAGACAGAAAACTTTAGAGGACCAAGTGATATGCTTATGCCGCATAAAAGTATTGTTAAAAGGATAAAAAAGGAAATAAAAAAAACCTTTCTACCGATAAACTTTTTGTATTCCTCTTTTACCTTGCGTCTCGTTACGGTTGCAGCGCCTTCTACTTCTGCCATTTTAATTTCCTTCTCTTTTCCTTCTCACCTTTATCTCTATCTTCACACCTTCGCCTTCCCTTTTCCCTATTTATTTTACAAATGTAATATCTATTTATAAGTTTTTCGATTTTAATGTAATTTATAGATACGATATTGTAATAACTTTTTTATTCCTGCTCCAGGCATTGCTTTGCTATTCATGTGCATTCTTCTGCCACCATATCATAGCGCTCTTTGATTTGCGCTTCAAGCAAAGTGTGCCATCGTCTTCAACGAGGATTTTGGATAAATGCTCCCTCAAGATTTCCTCCTTCTCCGATGGCATGTCATACATTTCCTTCAATTTAGTCACCGCCTCATCCAGACTACCGTATCGCTGTTCATATTCTGAGTCCCTGATTTCCACATCAGCATAGATGCCCATGTCGTGCAGAATATTATAGAGGTAGATATAATCGGACCATGAAGGACGTATTTCACCGTGAATCTTCTCCCAGAGTCCTCCGTCCGTCCATCTGCCCGCAAAAGTGAAGATATAAACATATTTTTTCGCTGCAGCGTCCATCTTTGCCAGTGCCTCCTGTATATCGAACATACCAAGTGAGTGGGACGCAATCACTACATCATGCGGTTCTACATCAACCCTTAACTCGACATCTTCCCACCGTTTGTTTATGCACGTGATGTTTTCCACACGTTCTTTTTCCATGTTCTCCTGTAAGCATGCCAGCATGCCTCGGGATGGGTCTATCGCTGTCACACTCTTTACACGCTTTGCGATAGGAATAGCAAGCCTGCCGGTGCCAGCACCAACATCCAGAACCGTATATTCAGGAGCAAGTTCAATTTTCGCTATTTGTCTTTCAGTGCGTTCTCTGTTCTGCATCATGGATTCATTGAAGCGTTTTGCTCTCTTGTCCCAGAAGCTACCCGCAGGTTCATCGAGCGTTCTCCTCCAAGGAGAACTCAATCTCAGCATCTTCCACAATTCATTCCAGTTTATTATTCCTGCCATACTTAGTTACCTCCGTTTTTCTTTTAAGTTTCAGGATTTATGTATGCTTTTCAGGGAATTGATTAAGCCGCTTAGCATTTTTCCTATCTGCCATACTTTCAAATCCTCAAATTCTCTTACTTTTATTTCACCCATCCCAAGCGCTGGAGATGTCAGTAGCAGTACGCATGCTGCTATTCCTATCAATACAACCGTTTTCGTTTTTATTTTCATTTTATTTTTATCACCTCCTCTTTTCTTTTTGTTTCTGCGAATGAGGAGTTTTATTCTCTTCTGCAATGGCCCGTCTCATTAAATATAGCCACATTTTTTACCTAACTCTGTCCAAAGACCGTCAACACCGTAAAATCTCCTGAATATCTCGTTGCCTTTTTTCTCTATATTCAACTTTTTGAATTTATCAGGATGTAATATTTTGGCCATAATAAAAATCTCCGTGATGACTCTTGGATGATCCTCGCAGACATAGGTGAAGCCGGAGAGGGTGTAGTTCACTTTATGATTCTTTACGGCTTTCATGGTCTGGAATCTAGGGTCTGACAGTATATCATCCACAGAAGTCCTTGGCGTCTCTCCCGATCGAGCGACAAGAATTACGTCTGGATCCCAAGCAATAAAATCCTCTACCGAAACAACCAATGTTCCTCCTGGCTGGGGGACGTATCCCATGCCTTCAGTCACGAGTATGCCGCCGGCTATATTTACAGATTCATATTCGCCATGAGTTAGTATAGTACCATCCTGAAGACGTGAGATTAAAAATACTGTTGGCTTCTCACTATCTATTTCCTCTGTAACGTCCGTTACTTCAGCGATTTCTTCATTAGCATATGAGATAAGCTCTTCAGCGTCTTTCTCTTTTTCTAATACTTTTCCCACAAGTTCAATCCCTTCGAACATATGGTCTAATGTGGCATGCCAGGTAGTACCTACAACGGGAATACCTGTGGTCTCTTGGATGTGGTTGGCAATATCAGATGAAGAGCCAAAAGCGTAGGTAAAAATAACGTCTGGTTTTAGAGACAGTATAAGCTCTGTATTAGGCTCCCTATAAGTACCTACTTTTGGTAGTTCTTTACACTCTGGAAATACACCTAAATATTTATCGGATATGTACTTGCATGAGTAGATATCTATTCCCACGATCTTATCGGCTGCACCAAGTTCAATAACTGATCTTGTAGGCTGTGGAAAAAGACAAACCACTCGTTCTACTGGTCTGTATGTCGTCACCGTTCTATCCGCCTGATCCACAATCGTCTTCGGCTTCCCATCCCAGTATGCATATACCCATGCGGCATCTCCAACATCGTCTAAAGTATAAGAGCTTTCATCAAGCATATACGGAAGAATGGCATTAACAAGCTCTTCCTTCGTTAGTTCGTTATTTCCATCGGCATCGCATGGTATTTTCTTTCCGTATGCCGCCGCGGACGTGATTGCCAGCGGCACTACGGATGCAAGAAGCACCATCACCAATAGACAAGACAATATTTTCCTCATTCCACATCTCCTCCTCTTTCCACTCCGCAATGGTGCTCTTCAACTTCAATATCACCGTGGCACTCTCTTATCTGCTCAGGCGTGCATTCCTTTGGGTCGTGTTCATAATCCTTCAGACATCCCTCAAAACGCTTCGCTATACACATTTTTCACATCACCTCCTTCTGCCCATGATCCCGCAAGACTCTATTATTGGATTTTTAGTTTTGGGCATTTGGATTTGTTTAGGATTTCGGATTTAGTATTTAGGATTTTCATCCTTCTTCACTACCTCCTTTCCCTCTATTTTATTTCTATACACCATCGTGTAAACTATCAACAGCGATACCGCAGCGAAAATAGCCCCGAAATCCGGCACCTCTGACGCTGGCGGTGCCGTTGGACCTGGTGTCGTTGCGGGCGCTGCGGGCGTAGGCGCTACCACCGCAGGTGTTGGTGTAGGTGTTACCGCTGCAGCCTTTACCTCTACCTTCTTTTCTCCCGTCACTGCGAACATAGAAAACCCGGGCGTCTCAGCCTCGAAAAAAACAGTAGCGTCGTCTTCGCCGACCTTAGAAGTAGTAAGCGCATTCCAGTTTCCTCCGCTTCCATCATATCTGTTCAGCTTCACCGTTGCCTCGTCAATGCTGTTATCTGCAATCCACAATTTCGCTACTTTGAACTCCACCTTGCCCCCTATCTTCGCCGCTCCAGGATTCTTCACCTCTGTGCTACCTATTGCGGACATCTTCTATTCCCACCTGTAACGGTCGGACAAATCGAGCATCTTTGTGTAAAGACCATCAACGCCGTAAAATTTCTCGAGTATCTCATTCCCCTCTTCCTCTTCATTCAAATCTTTGAATTTATCTGAATGGAAGAGTTTAGCAAAGTAAAAGCACTCAGTAAGACCAGTTGCGGGATCCCAGCCTATCATGTAACCTTTTGTATAATTGACATTACGGTTTTTTACAGCATTTACCGTCTGTAAGTCAGGGTCTGCGAGTACATCGTCTATTGAAATCTTATGTGGCGGAAATATACCATGAATCAGGATTATGTCTGGATTCCATTTGATGATCTGCTCCTTTGAAACCATTACACTACCACTGCTAATTACGTACTCTTTTGCTACATTTATGCCTCCGGCTATATCTATTGGATCATAGCGGCCCCATGTTTTTGTAATCGCAGACTTACCGCCACAGCCGGATATACAATACACTTTTGGCTTCTCACTATCAGGTATTTCCGATGTAACTTCCGTTATTTTAGCGATTTCCTCATTAGCGTATGAAATCAGCTCTTCGGCCCTTTCTTCTTTGCCTACAACACAGCCTACAAGTCTATGCATCTCGAAATCAAATTGCGAACTTTTAATGCATATAACAGGAATACATGTATTCTCTTGGATTGTATCGGCAATATCCGGAATAGGTGCATACTCAAAAACAACATCTGGCTTTAGAGATAATATCACTTCCATGTTTGGGTTTCTGTAACCACCTACATCAGGAAGATCTTTAAGCTCGGGTGCTGCTTCACGTATTGGTGACCAATAACGTGATGGCTTTAATGCATATCTTTTAGCATAGTTGTTTATTCCCACGATTTTATCTATAGCGCCAAGCTGTATAAGAGTTCTAACACCGTCTAGTATGCCAGCAGGAACCACCCGTTCTACCGGTCTATAAAGCGTCACCGTTCTATCCGCCTGATCCACAATCGTCTTCGGCTTTCCACCCCAGTATGCATATACCCATGCAGCATCTCCAACATCGTCCAATTTGAGATCACCTTCACCGAGCATATACGGAAGAATGGCATTAACAAGCTCTTCCTTTGTTAGTTCGTTATTTCCATCGGCATCGCATGGTATTTTCTTTTCGTATGCCGCCGCGGACGTGATTGCCAGCGGCAGTGCAGATGCGAGAAGCACCAGTGCCAATACAATAGACAATATCCTTTTTGTTCTCATTTCACATCGCCTTCCCTCCTATTGTTTTTTTCTTTCTTAGCACAGGTTCTTTCTTTTGAACAGCTTTGCTGTTCCACTGCGAAGCAGTGTGAAAGAAAGTGTATTCACATTCCTTTTTTCATTTTCTCACATGCCACCTCCCTTTTCTTCTTTTCTTTCTATACACCACCGTGTAAACTATCAACAGCGCTACCACAGCGAAAATCATTTCGAAGCTCGGCGTCTTTGACACGGGTGTTGGTGCTGGTGTAGCCGCCGGCGCTGCTGCAGGCGTTGCCGCTGCAACCGCAGTTGTAGGCGTTGGTGTTGCCGCTGCTGCCGTCTCTACCTCCACCTTCTTCTCTCCCGTCACGCCAAACAATGAAAAACCAGGCGTCTCCGCTTCAAAATAAACAGTGGCGTTGTCCTCGCCTGTTTTATGAGTAGGAAGCGCCTTCCATTCTCCTCTGCTTTCATCGTATCTGTTCAACTTCACCGTTGCTTCATCTATATTATCAGCGGCAATCCACGATTTCGCTACTTTGAACTCCACCTTGCCCTCTATCTTCGCCGCTCCCGGATTCTTCACCTCTATATCGAAATACATGTAGGCGGTACCCGGAGGTTCAGGTATATCAGGTGTTCTCTCTACTCTTTCTATCTTCACTTCAACGTTGCTCGCATTGGCATCCGCTTTCAGTGTGAGCATCGAAACATCCATATCTTTGAATGTCATTGCCACCTCTTTCCCCGCTTCCATCACAGGAACAACTCTGGTCGCTTTCGTCACCGCAGGCACATAAGGCGTTGGTGTTGGCGTGGCAGTAGCCCCTTCTTCTATCGTGCCTGCGCCTTCGCCAACAGCTCGCACTCTATTCATTGTCTCTCCTCCTATCGTATGCCATCTACCTTCTTTACCTTCTTCTTCCGGCAGTGTCGAGGTCTGCACTAACAGGTCTACGAATTCGCCTTCAAATGTGCCTCTTCCCGCAGATGGCGCCTTCACCCTGTATGTTATCTTGTTTATCGCCGGCTCACCCTCTTTGCAAATCACCGTAAAGACAACTTTATGTTTATCCTCCGAGAGACGGCATTGCTCAGCGGGAATTTCCGTTGGACAACTCACAAAGCTGTACCCCTCCGGTATCGTCTCCACAATACCAACGACCAGGGGCAGTTCCTCATAGTTAATGCTCAGCATCACGTCAAATTCCGCATTGGGTTCAACCACATCAGGTAAGCTCCTCGTTACACTCTCTACCTCCGTGTGCGTCACTGCGATCGTCGTTCCCACGAGTAGTAAAGCGGTCACCACGAACGCAAGCAGAAGCACCAGCATCACTCTTTTACATTTTACGCTTTTTTCCCTCATCGTCTATTTCCCTCATCACTTATCATATATCATACTTTTTTTGATTTTTTACTCTTTTGGTTACTCCTATATAAAGATATAGGGTATTTGATAAAACCGAAAATCATTTTATATGTATTCTGTATCTACATTTTGGGTGAACATGTAAAAAGGTGATGAAAAGATGAAAAATATTAAAGAAGGAATAGAAAAAGCGAGAACAATAAGGTTAAATGTATTGGTGATGACAGCGATAGCGATGGTTCTTTTCGTAGCTTCCGTGCCCCCGGTATCGGCAAGAACTGTCG
>Ga0190362_1000082_pt1 | contig 11930 bp, 11 predicted proteins | sample 48721856_MG_FD_163437 | JGI IMG/M metagenome (GOLD analysis project Ga0190362, IMG submission 163437) | Hydrothermal vent microbial mat bacterial communities from Southern Trench, Guaymas Basin, Mexico - 4872-18-5-6_MG | ecosystem: Environmental > Aquatic > Marine > Hydrothermal vents >...
TAAGCCCCTTGAAGGCACTGGGTAACGATATAAGACGGAATCTGGAAGAGCCACTGGCTGAGATAGCAGCGATAATGGAGCACGAAGCGGGCATCACGAAGAAGATAAGCGTAGCTGTTCGTACCGGTGATACAACGCAGAAGGAGCGGCAGAGTATGCTCAGGAAGCCACCCCATATATTAATAACAACACCGGAGAGCGCTGCGATAATATTAAATGCGCCCAGGTTCAAGCAGTATCTCAAGGAGTTGGATTATCTCGTTGTTGATGAGATACACGAAGTTGCGGATTCAAAACGAGGAGCACATCTCAGCATAACTCTTGAGCGATTCCAGCACTTCTGTAGTTCCGAGTTCACTCGTATAGGTATGAGTGCCACTATATCACCACTGGACGAAGTAGCGAAATTCCTCGTGGGTTTCTCTGAAGAGCATAAACCACGACCCTGTTTGATTGCTGATGTCTCGTTTGCAAAGAGCCTGGAAGTGAGTGTACATTCACCTGTGAATTTTTATACCGGTGGTAAAGATACAACCGCAGCGCTCTACAACAAGGTGCGGGCGCTGGTGGAGCAGCATAACTCTACATTGATCTTCACGAACACGAGGTCAGGTGCGGAACGCGTTTCATATAAGCTATCGAAACTGATGAGTGCAGACAAAGATAGAATCGGGACGCATCATGGCTCTTTATCACGTGATACGAGGTTCGCAGTGGAGGAGGGCTTGAAGAACGGCAGAATGAAGGCAGTTGCATGCTCCTCGTCACTGGAGTTGGGCATGGACATAGGTGCACTTGACCTCTGCATTCTTATAGGTTCGCCAAAGAGCACAACGAGATTGATACAGCGAGTGGGCAGGTCGGGGCACAGGTTGGATAGAGTTGCACGTGGCTGTCTGGTTGTAACGGACATGGACGACCTTGTGGAATGCGCAGTTCTGGCGAGATGTGCACGCGACAAGAAGCTGGACCGCGTTCGCGTGGTAGGACCGGCACTGGATGTACTGGCGCAGCAGCTTGTGGGCATGGCACTGGAGCAGAGATGGAATGTTGATGATGCGTATAATTTAATACGAAGGGCATATCCATATCGTAATTTAAAGAAGGAGCAGTTTATATCGGTATTACGCTATTTAGCAGGAGATTATTCGGAGCTGGAGAGCAGGAAGGTCTATTCTAAGATATGGTATGACCCGGATGAGGGTGTATTTGGCAGGAGGAGAAGTACTCGCGGTATCTACATGACCCATGTGGGGACGATACCATCTGAGAGTTCAGTACAGGTATTCCAGCGCGAGTCAAAGAAGAAGATAGGGGAAATAGACGAGCCGTTCCTGGAGAAGTTAGAGAAGGGTGATACCTTCGTACTTGGTGGCAGGACTTATAAGTTCATATCGGTCCGCGGTATGCGAGCATACGTGGACCTCTTTGAGGGTATGCCTACCATACCTGCATGGATAGGAGAGATGCTTCCTTTAGAGTTTGATTCCGCAATAGAGATAGGGAAGTTCAGGGCTGAGATGGGGCGTAAGTTGGAAGAAGAGCCGGATAAGGCTGTGGAATGGTTGAAACGCGATTACAATCTGGATGAGAGTGCAGCGGAGAGTATATTCTCTTATTTCGAGGCACAAAAGCGGTATGCAGGCGTGATACCCAATCACAGGCGTATTCTCATCGAGGTTTATTATGATGATATAGGGCGTCAGAATATTGTCTTCCATGCACTTTATGGCAGGAGGACACTGGATGCACTATCGCGAGCTTATGCGTATGCGATAAGCCGTGCTTATAAGAGCAATGTCTCTGTGACGGTGAATGATAACGGTTTCATATTAAAATTGCCACATAAACGCGTGGACGTGAGCACCGTAGCGAATTTAGTGAGCAGTGAAACAATAGAGGAGCTATTAAGGGCGAGTGTAAAGCGAACGGAACTATTCAAGCGGAGATTCAGGCATTGCGCTGTTCGCGGCTTGATGGTGCTGAAGCAGTACAAGGGTTATGAGATAGGGGTAGGGAAGCAGCAACGGAGTTCCACATCTATATTGAATGTAGCGAAGAAGATAGAGGGCTTCCCTATTGTGGAGGAGACATACCGTGAGATATTGGAGGAGGTCTTCGACATCGAGCATGCAAAGGAAGTGATTAGGGGGATTGAAAGTGGCATGATAGAAGCAGTTACAATAGAGACGCCGTTCCCTTCGCCTTTTGCTCATAATCTGGTTGCGTTACAGGCATCGGATGTGGTACTGATGGAATCGAGGCGCGAACTGCTGCTTGAACTCCACAGGAGGGTGATGGAATATATAAGCCAAAAAGACTTAGAGTCTAACTGAGGATAGTGATTGAAGATTGATGAGGGCTTTGTATATTGGTAGGTTCCAGCCTTACCACCTTGGGCATCACGAAGTGATAAAAAAGATAGCTGCGGAGGTAGATGAGGTGATTATATGTATCGGGTCAGCGCAGAGGAGTCATGAGCTGGAGAATCCTTTCACTGCAGGCGAGCGATATCTGATGATCTCAAAATCATTGAGGGAAGACGGCATCTTGAATTTCTATATCGTTCCTATTCTGGATGTGAACTGGAATGCAGTATGGGTATCGCATGTCGAGTCGTTGATACCACCGGTGGATATGGTATATACAAATAACTCATTAATAGAGCGTTTATTCAGGGAGCGGAGGTATGCGGTGCGAACGCCTTTGCTCTTCAATCGCGGTGAATATTCAGGGAGTGAGGTGAGGCGACGAATGCTGAATGGAGAGAACTGGGAGGCTCTGGTGCCCAGAGCAGTGGTAGCAGTGATAAAGGAGATAGGAGGAGAGAGCAGGCTGGAAGACTTAAGAAAGAGTGATGAATGATGAAGAAGAACTCAGATAGCATGGCATGGCATGAGATGATATTGCTTATGCTTATATGTGTCTGAGATTATAGAGTGAGTGAGCATGGATAGGAGTAAGAGTAAGGGGAAGGAGGAATACATAGAGGATTTGAAGAAGACACTGACACCTCTCCTATTTGGCATTCTCGCAGGTGTTATATGCTTCTCTATATACGTTGCTTATCCTCTTATGGTCGTTGATAACACTGACGGTACAGCGGTTGCTTATCTGGATAAGGGTCTCATCCCCGCAAATCTGTCTGCACAGTTTAAAGATAAGGGTATCCCATTTGATGCGAATCAGAATCTCACGGTTCTTAAGGAAGGGGCGGATAAATGGCTGATAGACAATAAGTATATAATAAAGAGTGATTCAGAGAAGCTGAATATATATCCAAGCCCGGTATCCACGGACTGGTTGCTTATTGCTTTACTTTTGATTCTAACTCAGAAATTTGTGTACCCGTACATGCATACTCGTGTAAATGGGGCGAAGGACTGGCTATATATAGGTTTCATAACCGCATTTTGCTGGTTCGTCACTTTCACACTGTTATTGACTGTTCTGTTTTAAGTTCAAGTTTCAAGTTCAAGCTGGAGCTATTAAATCGTCTTATCATGCTTCTGTCGGAGTTTCAACCCTTTACCTCCAGCATCCCCCCTCTTTTAACTCACACTGCACCTCCTCCACATTCAATATCTCTTTTATCTCCTTTATGTAGTACTATTATTACAGATGATAGAACCAATAAGTAGAAGAATAAAGATAGAGGAACTGAAGAACTATGGTTTTGCGCTCCACCCGTTATACACAATAGAGGTAAAGATAGAGCAGACAGTCAAAGAGAGCCCTGATATGATTCATCGAATCCTTACCGATACCGGACTCATATCACGAGCTACAATACCGTTTGAGGTCGTCTCGAATTTCAGGGGCTCTGCAGACAATAAGCCGTTTTATAGTGCCACCATCATCCACGAAGGTATAGAGCGGCGATACACAGTAGCTGCGAGAGATACTGGTGGGCTTATAAGGTCGAGAGTAGATTACGAGCCTGTGATACAGCCGGAGGAACTCAAATTGGTACACCCTGCGGAATTCGCTCGAATGGGTATAGAGGTGAAGGACTGGGAACTCCATAACTATCACCATTATTTCATGCTCTTTATCTCTTCCAGACATTACGAGAGCTTTGACATCATCGTGAAGGGCGGTGAGAAGTACACCAGCGTGTGGATAAGCCTCGCGGAATCGGACTTGCGAACCAGGCGAGTGCCATGCTCATGGTACCTGAACAAGCTCGCAGTATTCAGTGGTCTTGAGGAGGAAGTGAGAAGGAAGATATCCGAACGAAAATGAAGTATTTCACTTCTTCTCCCTATCCTCTTCCTCTTCCTTCTTTTTTTCCTTGCTATCCTTGTTATTGTTATTATTCTTCCATTGCAGGTAATTACAATAAGGACAGCCGAAATCCCATGCCCTACCTGCCTTACCCTTGCTCTTCTTCAATATCTTCAGCTTGAATAACGTTGGATGCACACTACAATGCTCTCTGGTCACTATCACACGTCCGGTGGGAGGCAGCGGTAACGAGAAGTTGCATTCCGGGTAATTACTGCAGCCTATGAATCTCTTCCTCCTTTTTGAGGTAGCCCAGAATAAGTTCGCTCCGCATTCAGGGCAGGTGCCAACGATTTTATCCGCTTTCACTGCCTCTTTAAGTGATTTCGCAATCTCTTCGCGGTTCTCCACCATCTCCTGGAATACCGCCTTCAACATCTCCCTTGATTCATCCACCACTTCTTCTTTCTTACGCTTACCCTCACTTATCCAGTCCATCTCCTGCTCCAGAGCTCTTGTCATATCCGGTTTTGTCATCATCGCCGCATACTTCTCTAAGGAATCAATGAGTGCAAATGCCTTCTCCGTTGGTCTGCTCGGATTGCCCTGTACGTATGCCCGCTCATAGAGCTTCCCGATTATCTCATGCCGTGTGCTCTTCGTGCCCAGTCCAAGTTCTTCCATCTTCTTTATCAAACCCGCCTGTGAAAGTCTGTTTGGTGGCTTCGTCTCCTTCTCCACGAGTTTTAAATCCTCTAACCAGACTTTCTCCCCCTCTCGCAACGCAGGCAACTTCAATATCTCCTTCTTCTGATACGGATATACCGCGAGGAAGCCCGGTTGCTTCAGTTCATGCCCCTTCGCCTCCAGTTGTTCGCCTCCCAGTTCTACCTTCACTGCTGTATCCTCCCATTTCGCTGCATCGGAGAGGGTAGCTAAGAAGCGCCTGACCACAAGCTCGTAAACTTTCCATTCGTCCTTATCGAGCTTATCACGCGCTATCTCCGATACGGGGTGTATCGGTGGATGGTCTTTTGTCTTCTTTTTACCCGCTGTGGGCTTCAATTGCTTCTTCTTCAACAATAATCTCGCATACTCTCCAAATTCAGCGCTGGATTTGAAGATACCCACCAGCGCATTCAGGTCCAGTGTCTCAGGATATGTTGTATTATCAGTGCGATGATAAGAGATGAGTCCCTGGAGGTATAGACTCTCTGCGATATTCATAGCCCGTCTTGGAGTGAAGCCGATGGATGATGCTGCTCTTATAAAACTGGTGGTATCAAAGGGTGTGGGTGGGTTATCACGCCGCAATCGCTTCTTTAATTCCCTTACAACACCCTCTTTCGCTGATTCTAACTTCTTCTTCGCTTCTTCCGCATCTTCCAGCGCCCAGAATTTACCACGCTCATGTGTCGCTGTGAAAGTCTCACCATCCTCTGTTCTCAGCGTTGCATGCAATTCCCAGTACTTGCGCGGTATAAATCGCTCTATCTCCTTCTCCTTATCTACGAGCAACGCGAGTGTGGGTGACTGCACACGCCCGACGGAGAAGAAACCATCACCAAGCCGGTTCGCAGTCAGAGATACAAATCTGGTCAAAGCAGCGCCCCATATCAGGTCTATCATCTCGCGCGCCTTCGCAGAGGCAGCGAGATTATAATCCACTACCGTCCTTGCGGCAAAGCTCTCTTTTATCGCCTGCTCTGTTATCGCACTGTATCGCATCCTGTCAACCTTGAGTGTGGGCTTCACTCTCTTGAGTACATTGAGCGCCTCTACACCTATCAACTCCCCCTCTCGATCGTAATCGGTGGCTATGGTCACGACATCTGCATCCTTCGCTATCCGCTCCAGTGCTTTAATCAGGTCCTTTTTGAGTGCGACCTCCACTATTTCGGCATCTATCAGCTTATATGGGTCTATTTTACTCCAATCATTATAAGAATCCGGGAAATCGATCCGGAAGACATGCCCGCTCAACCCCACCACTACCTTATCCCCGAACTCGTATGCATCTATCTTCCCTATCTTCACCTTCTTCGCTTTACCTTCTGATAGGATGGATGCGATCCTCTTCGCTGTTGTTCCCTTCTCTGTTATTATGTAATGCATCGCTTCACACACCACAGCTTGATTAGCAAAGCTATCTTAATATAAATAATGATGCGGAAAATCTATATCATGGACTCTTTTATAACCACCTCGAGACTTCGCCAGTGCAATAAGCCTGCGATAACAACTCTCACTCCCCAGCGTTTGTGAATCCCCAATCAGGATTAACTTCCGCTTCGCACGCGTTATAGAGACATTCAAGCGTCTGAGATCACCAAGGAATCCTATATCTCCGAATTTGTTACTCCGCACAAAGGATACTATCACCACCTCCTTCTCCCTGCCCTGGAATCCATCAACCGTCTTTATCTCCAGTCCCTCCACCCTGAGCATCATCCTTATGAGTGCAACCTGGTCATCATAGGGAGAGATAACCGCGATGTCCTGTGCTCTCACACCAGCCTCTAATAACCTTTCAGCGATGAATTTAACTAATCTCGCTTCACCTTCGTTCTCTCTTGAAGTCGAGCCCCGTCTCATCTTCTCCTCGAATCCTGTGTTATATGCGGTATCTATGAATACAAGAGGCTTATCTGCCAGTACGAACTCCAATTTGGTGATGGATGGCACCAGATCAGCAATGGTTTGCCTTCTCACACGCTCATCCGCCTTCAATTTGCCCTCGTAGAACTCATTATTAGGAAATTCCGCTATCTCCTCGTTCATCCTGTACTGAACCTCAAGCATAACCCTTATCTTATCTCCGTAAAGAGCGAGGAGTCGCTCGAACATGCTCCTGCTCAGACTACCTCTCATTGCTTCCTCATTCAGTACCGTGGGTGGCAATTGCTTGTGGTCACCTGCCATGATGAACCTCTTCGCCTTGAGCACAGGAATAAGCGATGAAGGCTCCGTGGACTGTGTCGCTTCATCAATAACCGCGATATCGAACTTCTCACTCCCGAGCAGCTCTGAACCTGCTGTGCTGTTCGTTACGCATATCACTGCTGCATTCTTTAAAATCCGCCTCACTGCTTTATCCTCAAGTGCGCGTGCATCTTTGAACAACGCATCTACATCCTGCTTCAGCTCAATCCATCGTTTCATCGCCTCTATCTTCTTCTTCGGTATACCCCGTGTCGTTTTTCCCTCATTCGCAAGTCTCAGTATCGCCTCATCGCTTAACCCCCGTCTCCATCGCATCTCGGGAAATGTGAACTTCTCCATTTGCTCTTTAATTGCATAAGCCTTCTCTCTGAGCTCCTGTGCCTTCCGGTAATCCTGCTCGTCCTGAACCAGATAATCTATGCTTCTTCTCCTTAAAGTAGGTATCACACGTGCTGGATGCCCTATCCGCACAACATTCAACCCTATCCTGTCCAGCCGCTCAACCAGATTATCCACTGCTACATTCGAGTCTGCTGCTGCCAGAACCCTGTAACCTCGACTCACAAGTTGTGATATGATCTCAATGCAGGTGATAGTCTTACCTGTGCCGGGAGGACCATGAATGAGGAAGAAATCTCGGGCTGCTATGCTCTTCCGCACTGCTTCACGCTGGCTATTGTTCAGCGACTCATTAAAGAATTCTAAATCTCCTAACTCATCACCATTACCATCTCCGGCATTGAATTCCGGCTCCCTCTTTCCCAGTAACTTCTCTCTTCGCCATTTTGGTAACTTCCTGAACCCCTTAAGAGCCTCTTTCATCCGCTGAAACGTGATATCATTAACAAACAGGTCTATTCTGAGGTCTTTACGAAATACAAATCCCGGCGGGGCATCGTCAAAAGCCACCACAATCGAATATGATGTCTTCTCCGCTACCGTACCGGTTGGATTATCCTCATCCCAGGGCACTGTACCCGGCTTACTCACCAGTACGAGGTCCCCTACCTCTATCTCACTCTCGGGTAATTTCGTTGCGTTCTGCTTCGTGAATCTTACCATATACTTACCTCCCAGACCCAGACCCTGCGATTTGCCACGCATCTTGATGAAAGCTCTGCCCTTTTCCTCACGCTGCCGTCCGTTGAGCCTCTTCATCTCCTCCTCGTGTAGCCTCATCTGCTCCTCTCGCTCCAGCTCCACAAGTGCGCTGAAGTGCCGTATGTATTCCTCTTCTTCCATCTCTTCTCCTTACTAACAATAGATTACCAACTACCAACTAAGATAAAAGATAACGCTCATCCCCCTAATTCATCAGATGAATGCAAAAGTAAATATCTTCGCGTTGAGCAAGAGCTCAAAGAACGAGATGCACTTGCCCAGATAGTGTTTTGAACACTCCATAACTCTGAATTTTCAGTGGATGCCCTCTTCTATGGAAGCATACAAGAGAGAATGGATTACTTCTGTGTGCACTTCACACCAGTTGATGAGGATTGATGAAGGAATGATAATCGAAGGACCTTTCAGGCCAGGCCCGAACCTGAGGATGTGAATAAAGTTGACGAATTTGGAGACCGCGTCCATATCATAGGTGCAACCATTTACTCCAACACACTTATAGACCAGTTAATTTCGGGTGAGGCATTGGAACAAGTAAAAACAAAGGAGTTCATTCTGGGTTTCTCTGCACCGGGCAGCGAGACGCTCTTATCAATCGAAGCAGAGCGTTACAGATTTGCCTTTGGGGTGCACCCCAAACTATTAAGAAAGTATTTGGAAACAGTGCCGCTTTATCAAAAAGTTACGGCAGAGACATATTGAGATGAAACTTGCAGACAATATAAACAAGAAGGAATTATAAACCGAGTACATCCTTAATGCCTCAATGAGGTTAATACTCTTAATAACTCTAATAGCTCATGAATACCATAGAATCAAAGAAAAGAAGCTTTTAGAGATGCTTAAATTACGTAATGTTGTAAATAAATTTGTTGAAAAAGCTATGGATCCAGAGAAATGAAAATACAGTATCTGCACAATAAAAGGTGGATATTAAAGATGATTACGAGAAATGAGCTGTGCAAATCTTGTCATGGCACGCTTTCCTGATAATGTATCCCTGATATAATCAAAGAAACTGAAACCAACCATCTGCTTCTTACAAGTATTGAGTATAGACACCTTGTTCGCCCATGCGGCTTTTCTGGCTTCGCTTCTCGTTCTGTAACTAATACTAATTTTGCGTTTTACCACGTGTTCACGGAGGGCTAACTCCGCGGGATTGTTATGGAGCGGTATCTCAGAGAACCTCAGCACGAGTAGAAGTTCCTCCTGCGGAAATGATGATCCCCGCTTCTTCCAATATCTTCTTTATTTTGTTCTCGGTAATCATAATTGCGCGGTGACCCGTGCGATAATCTCGCATACTTTACATAACTTCGATGCTGAAGCTTCTCCACAACGCTCGCAGGTTAATAGCCGCTGTGGGGGCTCCGCAGGCGCAGGTATGAGCTCCATTAGACGCTCATAGCCGCGCAGCAGCGAATATTTTGTACCTGGATGCCGCATCTCGAACTCGTTCAGCATCTGCTTCACCGAGAATCGGAACGAGAGTCTGGCATAAGGACAGTGAGCAGTGATCAGTGGTAGCCCTACGAGATATGCATATACAGCGATTTCCTTCTCCGGGATACTCCGCAGCGGCTTTATTCGTGGTACAAACTCGTCAATACGGGTACGTTGCGTCTTCAATCTTCTCAATCTCTCTATATCGCCCCTTATATAATTGATCATGATGGTCTGAACTTCATCATCGAGGTTATGAGCAGTAAAAACCTTCGCACTGCCCAGCTCCTTCGCTTTTCGCTCTATCACTCTCCGCCTCAGCACGCCGCAGAATGTACACGGTGCCTGCTCGAATCCCTTTGATGCTATCTCGTCCAGTGTAAACCCGAACTCATGAGCGAAGGAGTATGTGAAGAGCTCCATATTCAGTTTGTTCACGAGCTTTTCGGCATTTTCCAATGTCAGCTTACGAAAGCCTTTTATACCCTCATCCACTGCGATTGCAACGAATTCTAAATCCCTGCGGTCATGAAAGAACTTATTCAGCATGTATATAAGTGCCGAACTGTCTTTTCCGCCGCTCAGTGCCACAGCAATCCTGTCACCGCTCTCCATCTTCATCTGTCGCCTCAGCTCTTTCTTCACTTTCCGTTCGATGTACTCTATGAAATGCTTTTCACAGAGATGCAGCCCTGAGTAGCGCTGATAGATAACAGCAGGTCTGTTGCAACCGCTTCTGCTACATTTTATCTTCCCCATTCTCTCTTTTTCTCTTTATCTCGCTTCAATTAACCTCTAATAAAATTCATTCCCTTTATAATGTATGGAGATTTAAAATGCACCATTAATTACGCCTTCACTCATTCAATCCTTCCTTTTCTATCTTCACTTCTGATTGCTTGATTGCCTTTTTATTTTTATCCTCATAATCTGACACAGACATTTCTCCATTTTCCACCGATATTTCTACCCTCACATCCACCATTTTGAACATGCTTTTGATAAGCGGTATTACTCGCACAATATCTGATAATTTACCCGTAGGAACGTCTAATTTCAAGTGAAAGATATGATACTTTTTGCCATACTCTTCCTTTTTAACTCCCTCTTGTCCTCATCCTTGTCCTCATCCTTACCAATAAGCACATCTCCCCCTGGTTTATACATTTCTTCAGGGATTTTGCACAAATCCGCACTTATCAAAATCTCCCCCACTGTTAGTTCGTTAGTTCAGGAGAAGATTCCGCTTTGAAATGTCGGCACACAGGTCTCTCATCTTCTATATCGCCAAGCTCAAGCAATCCCTGCTTGACACCCTCTTTTATACAATTTCTAAGCACTTCATCAGAAACGATTCGGATCTCGCCTGGTGTTTTAAAGAAGGATTCGAGAATATTCTAAAATGTTCCTTCTTCAGACTATTCTTAAAAATGTCTTTCTCCTCGGCTTTTAGTCTCTCCTCATTCTCTTTTATACTTTCCATTTTGTTCAAGAGGATGCGATTCAAATTCGGCTGGTTTGTAAAGAAGAATTTGCCGCTGGACTGAATGATAAAAGGCTTTCTTGATTCCTGCATCGCATATACGACCAGCGAAAGAAGCCTTGAACACACCTCTTGTACGTTCAAATTCAGGGTAAGAGTCCCATTTCCTGTATAGTACATCAATAACATCTGGCTGAAAAGGATAGCTCTTTCTATAACGTTCACAATAACTTGACCTATCCACGCCTTCTGGAAGCATCTTCTCCCGCTCTGTACTCTGTATAAACCATGGATTCCTCTATAATCTCTCTCGCCTCCTCTTCTTAACACTACTGAAAAGTCGTCTCCGAATCACGGAATATAGCTCCTCATCATGTACACGTGTGTATACCTTCTCCACTATACCAGATCGCTCCAGGAGTTGGCTGAGCGGTTTTTGGTCGTGTTCCTCGTAATGCGATCTGGAAGGGTATGTGAGAACCAGAAAGGTCTTTGTCAATAGTTCTTACTGTATCGGTTAAACGCCGCATGAAAGTCAGCACCTGAGAAGCCAAAGAGGAGTTTTCAACTTTTATTCCGGAAGCTGCAATTACATACTTCAGTATCTCATCCATTAGAATCTGCAGTGGTTGATGATCTATAAAGAGCGATCTTAATTTTTCACTACCGGGTGAGGTTCTGCCTTTTAATTTATCAAATATTTTAACCC
>Ga0190362_1000085_pt1 | contig 11756 bp, 13 predicted proteins | sample 48721856_MG_FD_163437 | JGI IMG/M metagenome (GOLD analysis project Ga0190362, IMG submission 163437) | Hydrothermal vent microbial mat bacterial communities from Southern Trench, Guaymas Basin, Mexico - 4872-18-5-6_MG | ecosystem: Environmental > Aquatic > Marine > Hydrothermal vents >...
TTGAAGCAAGGATTGGAAGAGATGTATGAGGTTGTCACGAAAGATGAGGAGATAAAAGCGGTCTGTCAGGATGGTGGGGCAGTTACTTCACTACTCGCTTACGCCTTAGATGAGGGTATAGTGGAGGGTTGTATAACCGTTGCGCTGGGCGATAAAGACTGGAAACCTGAAGTACGTGTTGCAATGGATAGATCGAGCCTGATAAAGACAGCAGGCACTAAATATACACCCGCGGCAACGCTCACCGGCGTTGCTGATGCCATTCTAAACTATGATCTCTGGAGTGTTGCACTGGTAGGTACGCCATGTCAGATGTCCTCATACGAGCGGATGCTTACTGTTGGACGCGATACCCATAATGCGCATAACTTCTCATCCCACATCAGATTGCGAATAGGTCTCTTCTGTCTGGGCTCTTACACTTATGAGAAGTTGATAACAGACTTTCTCGCTGCCAAGCATGGTATAAACATAAATGAGATAACGAAGATGCAGATAAGCGAGAATGTTCTGCATGTGTATGCAGGTGCAGAGGCTGAGGAGCTCTTAAGTGCTGAACTTTCTGAAATAGAGGATTATAAGCGTGCTGGATGCAGGGTTTGCGAAGATTTCGCTGCTCTGTTCTCAGATATAAGTGTGGGAAATAACGGCACGCCTGAAGGCAGGTCATCGGTTATCGTTCGTACCGATTTCGGTAAGGATGTCTTCGAGGGTGCGCTGGAGCGCGGGTATATAGAAGCGAAGCCAATAGAACCCTCTGGTGCCGAACTGATACACAGGTTAATGAAGCAGAAGAAGGAGGCGGGCATTGCAGAGAAGGAACGCAGGAAGAGAGGGCAGAAGTAAAAACTAAAATATATTGGGCTAATTCTGCTTATTTTCACTTGCCTTAGAAATAAACGCTTTTGTTAATTCCATGATGGAACCACGTGTGAGGAAAATATATGAAGCGATCTTCGCGCTCGAAGACCTGCGTGAGATATTCCGAGAGGCAGTGCCGGGAAGAGCGAATGAGGACGAAATAGCAGCAGGAGTGGCACGTGTTGAACGAATCCTGAGGGATTTTAAGGAATGCAAGAACAGTTCACTCAAGTACATCACCAACCACATCGAGCTGAGGACACGCGAGGAAGAATACATAAATATCAATCCGATACAACCTGGAGGGCGACTGACGCCAGAAGCGCGTAAAGCGCTAATTGCTTATGGCGATGGATATTCCGTCTGTGATTGGTGCCGTGACCAGAGGCTTGATAGGATAAGGAGACCGCCAGTGGATGAATTCCATGCAGAGCTAGCGGAATTTGTGGGTATGGATGAAGTGAGAGTGGTACCAGGAGCGAGAAGGGGCTTTCAGGCTGTTACATCATCACTACTCGATAAGGGGGACATCGTTCTCCTCTCTGACCTGGGGCATTATACCGAGTACTTAGCTGTTGAGATTGCTGGCGGTGTGATCAGGGAAATACCATCAGGCGAGGCAAATATAATCTCTGGTGATGCCGTTGCAGATACAATAGAGCAGGTGCGAATTACAACCGGAAAGAAGCCGAAACTGATCATCATTGAGCATTTCGATTACAGCTTCGGGAACGAGCATGATGTGCGGGGCGTGGGGAAGGTAGCGAAGGAGTACGAAATCCCTTTTCTTTACAATGGCGCATATTCTGTGGGTATGATGCCCGTGAATGGCAAAGAGATAGGTGCAGATTTCGTCGTTGGCTCTGGACACAAGGGTATGGCGGCAGTTGCTCCTTCCGGGATCCTCGCAACGACCGAAGAGTGGGCACCCCATGTCTTCCGAACTTCCCGTATCTCTGGTGACATCACGGGTAAGCGATTTGAGAATAAGGAGTCTGAACTGCTGGGTTGTACTCTCATGGGCGGGACTCTACTCTCAATGATGGCTTCATTCCCACGCGTTAAGGAGCGCGTGAAGCACTGGCAGGAAGAGGTGAAGAAGTCGAATTATTTCATTCGCGAGTTCCTGCGTATAGAGGGTAGTGCAGTAGCGAGTGAATACCCGCGTAAACATACATTATCCAGAGTTGATACACGTAATAGCTTCGATAAGGTTGCACGTACGCATAAGCGTCGTGGATTCTTCCTCAGTGACGAACTGAAAAGGAGGGGTATAATAGGCGAATTTGCGGGTTCTACACGCGTATGGAAGTTAAATACATACGGTTTGAGCTGGGACAGGATACGGTATCTCGCAGATGCGTTCTTAGATATAGCAAAGCGATATAAGTTACCGGTTACGTGATGAAATCGCTCTTTTCCATGTCTTAAGTACTTTGCTCAAGCCCTGGTTCAACGGGTTGCCCAGTCTGCCGTCGTATCCAATCTCATTATTCAGTATATCGCACTTCAGTTCCTCTTCACTGGACGCACTCGCTCGAATGAATGCATTTCCAATCTCCCACCTGAAATGCGCGTCACTACCCGCTGTAACTGGTAGCTTATGTCTGCTGGCAAATTCCACCGCCCTCTCATTGTAGCTCTGGAAGAGACATCTCGAATTGAAGCCTTCTATGCAATCAATAAACTTAGCATCTTCATCTTTGGGTTGTAAACCCGGGCGTATTCTATCAAATGGATGTGGTACAACAACGATGCCACCCTGCTCTTTTATCCCCTCGATTACTACTCCAAATTCGGCTGGTTCCACTTCCGCATCGAGGAAGAGTCCTATTATCTCACCCCGGTCTGTCATTATCTCTGAACCCACAATCACTTTAAAATCATCGGTTTCATATCTCTTCGCTTCCAATCCCCCTTTTATCGTATTGTGATCTGTTACAGCAATCCCGGAAAGCCTCCTCTTCCGTCCCTGTTTCACTATCTCCCGGGGCTCGAGTATGCTATCAGGCGAGTATTTCGAGTGTGTATGCAGGTCATATCTCATCTTTCTCTCTTTCTCTTTCCTTTTCCCTTTTCCCTTTTCCCTTTTCCCTTATCCTTGATGCAAAGATACTCACGAAGAAGTATATTTAAAGTATATCTAAGATGTATAGGGGAAGTATAGGGGAATGAAATGACGGGGAAGAAGTTGAGCGGTGCGGAGATAGTGGTGGAGGAACTGAAGAAGGAAGGAGTAGAGGTAGCATTTGGTATACCAGGGGGTGCACTGCTGGATTTGTATGAGGTGCTCTACCAGACAGAGGAGATAAGACATATACTGATGAGACATGAGCAGTGTGCAGCGCATGCAGCTGATGGCTATGCGCGTGTATCTGGACGAACTGGCGTTTGCATCGCCACTTCTGGTCCTGGTGCCACAAACCTCGTTACTGGACTGGCGACCGCGAACGCAGACTCTTCATCAATCGTTGCATTGACCGGACAGGTGCCCACCTCTGCAATAGGATCCAATGCATTTCAGGAGGCGAGTACCTTCACAATCACCATGCCCATCACAAAGCATAACTTCCTGGTGACGCGAACAGAGGATTTACCCTGGGTCATTCATAATGCCTTTTATATCGCCAATACCGGAAGGAAAGGAGTTGTCCTGATTGATCTGCCGAGGGATGTCCAGGCGAATAGAGTGGAAGTAGAATTGCATCCCGAGGATACGTTCCCGGGTTATAAGCCAAATATAAACCCGAATAAAGTGCAGACGAAGAAAGCAGCGGAAGTACTTGCAAATGCAGAACGCCCTCTCATTCTCGCAGGTGGCGGTGTTATAAGTGCCGGTGCAACGGAAGAATTACTGGCTTTAACGGAATTGCTCGGTGCTGGCGTTGTCACCACACTGATGGGCAAAGGTGCAATCCCGGAAAGCCATCCTTTATGTCTGGGTATGGCTGGTATGCACGGGCGTATCTATGCGAACAGAGCGCTGAACGAATGCGATGCCCTGCTCGCCCTTGGTACACGATTCAGCGATAGATTGACAGGCTGGCAACTGGACCAGTTTGCTCCCGATGCGACATTGATACAGGTGGATGTGGATGCTACTGAGATAAATAAGAACATGCCGGTGGATATTCCGATTGTGGGGGATGTGAAGCTTGCGCTTTCTGATATATTGAAATGGCTTAAGAAAGAGAGCATCCACGAGGGAAGCGTATGGTTACAGCGGATAAAAGAGATGCATTCAGCTTGTGAAGAGTGCATAAAGGATATACGGAGACCGGGGTCATCAGTATCAGATATTTTAATAAAAGAACTCAATAATATCCTGGATGGCGATGCAATAGTCACGACCGAAGTAGGACAGTGTCAGATGTTCGCAGCGCATTATTACATGACAAAGAAGCCCCGTACTTTTATATCCTCCGGTGGATTGGGTACGATGGGGTTCGGGTTCCCTGCGGCAATAGGTGCTAAAGTCGCGGCGCCGGATAAGAGGGTAGTAGATATTGCAGGTGACGGTAGTTTCCTGATGACCTGCCATGACCTGGCAACCTGCGTGGAGAATGATATCCCGGTAGTGGTCTGCATCTTCGATAACCGCTATCTGGGTATGGTAAGGCAGTGGCAGGAGCTGTTCTTCGATAAGAGATATTCCCATACGAATTTGGGTATAACGCCTGATTTCATCAGGCTCGGCGAGGCTTTTGGATGCTATGCAGAACGAGTGGAGAAGCCTGAGGATTTGAAAGCGACATTGGAGAATGCATTCGAGTCCGGCAAGCCCGCGGTGATTGATATGATAGTGGGAAAGGAGGATAAAGTACTGCCCATGATCCCACCTGGTGGTGGTATAACTGGTATGATAGGAACTGAGAGATGCAAACGCGTGTGATATCTCTGTTAGTGGAGGATAACCCGGGAGTGTTGACCCGGATGTCAGGTATGTTCACAATGCGAGGTATAAATATCTCATCACTTACGGTATCGCCATGTGAGAAGGAGGGGTTATCAAGGATGACAGTGACGATAGAAGGCTCTGAGAGCGAGTTGGAGAATGTGAGGAAACAGTTAAGTAACCTGATAGAGGTGATAAAAGTGGTGGATTTGAAGGAGAACGAGTCGATTATCCGCGATCTGTGCCTTATGAAGGTGCATACAAAGAATGTAGAAGCGCGAACTGAAGTGATGCAGCTGGCGGAATCTTATGGTGCAAAAATAGCTGATGCATCGCTTAATTCGATGATACTGGAACTTGCAGATGAGCCTGAGAGAATAGAACGATTTATAGAATTGATGAAGCACTTTGGAATAAAACAACTGTTCAGAACTGGTATTACAGCAATTGGACGAGATTAAGTTGAGGGTTTATAATCACGCATGCTTTTCAGCATACGAAGAGCAAAAAGAGCCGCGTTCTCTCCATTATCAATACCTACGACAGCCACAGGCACACCCGAAGGCATCTGTACCATCGAAAGCAGTGCATCCATACCCAACAGCTTGCCACTCACCGGTACCCCGATGACAGGTTTATCTGTCTTTGCCGCTATTATTCCCGGTAATGCCGCGGACAGACCTGCAATCGCTATTATTACCGCTACTGAATCTTCAATCTCTTTCAGATACCGTTCCAGCACTTCTGGGTCGCGATGGGCTGATATCACATGCATCTCATAACGCACTTTATGCTCTGCCAGTACCTTTGCCGCCTTCTCTGCTATCGCCATATCGCTATTTGAACCCATTATGATAGCGACCACAACCTCAGCCATCTTTCATCTTCTCCTTTATCACACATGTGAACTCTTCCGGGTCCCTTATCTTCCTCAACTCTTCCTTCTCCATCAACACCGTATGGTCTATCTGCACACGCTTGACATTACCATTAACCACGAATACCGAGTGCGTGTTCGTCACTTTCGAGAGACTGCTGAGGATTCTTGCTCTTTTTATCACTTGCTGAGTATATTTACTTATCCCCGTAAGAATGCGTATGCTCTCGTTACTCGATTGCGAGAGTGAAACGGCATTGAAAGGTGCGTGCGTGGTTGTGAATATCTCAAAGCCTATCTCTTCCATCATACCCAATATGCATCGCTCTAAGTCCGAAGTAGCATCATCTATACCTGCTTCTGTTACCTCAGGTGGTAAAGGTTCTTCCAGCTCCTGGGCTAAGAAGTCCAGTGGCTCTATCAATACAGTATCCAGAATCTCCTCGAGTTTCAGTGCTATATTTATCGTGGTGCTCACACCACCCCCCTCATATTTACTCACACTTCGTCTGGAAACGCCTAAACGGGACGCTATGTCGCCGAGTGAGAGATCCTTCTTCTCCCTCGCCACCCGCATTAATTCACCATTTATATTCACGTATAAGCCCCCGGTTGCTGAATAGACATAAGGGCGTACCCCTGCGATGAAATAATCATAGAGCGTATTGATGTTTATTGCAGGTATACCATGCCGATGGTAGACGACATCATCTTCCAGGAAGAAACTGCCTTTTCTCTCTCCTACAACAACAGGTGAAGCAAGTAAGGAGAATGCCACACGCTTTATACTCCTCGCTATCTCCTCATTCAGACCATCTATGTTGTACAATACCTTCGCCAACAGGATCAAATCTTCCCTTCGTGCTGCCAGATCGAAGCTCTTTGCTTTACATCTGCTGGAGACAATGAAACCCGCTTCCTTCAGTATCTCGATTACTCGCGGTATCAAATCGTTCTTCATCGCCTCTAACCCCTATAACCTCTTATTATCTATTTCTCTCTCTACTTCGTCTCGTGGCTTCTATCACTGCATCCATCATCGCCGCTCTCACAGCTCGCGACTCCATTGCATACAGCCCCCTTATCGTTGTACCGCCCGGTGACGCAGTCATCGCTTTTATAGCAGCGGGGTCATCACCTGCGAGGATCATTCGAGCTGCACCAATCGCGGTCCTGGCGGCGATAGTAAGTGCTGAGTCTCTTGGTAACCCCTCATATACGCCTGCATCCGCCATGGCATCTATCACCTCGGCGAAGAATGCGATTCCACTGCCACTGAGTCCTGTTATAGCATCCATATCGCTCTCATTAATATGATAAACCGAGCCAATAGCACTGAAAATCTCATCAGCGAGCTTCTCATCCTCTGCTACTGCATTCCTACCCCTACACAGCGCTGATACTGATTCACCCACTCTCGCCCCTATATTTGGCATGACACGAATCACCCGCTTCCCTTCACCGAGATATCGCTCTAACTCGGCTGTGGATACACCGGCAGCCACGGATATCAATAGCTTATCTGCCATAAGTGGCGCTATCGGTTCTAAAACCATGCGCACATCCTTGGGTTTAACTGCCAGGATTACTATCTCCGCTTTCTTCACCAGCTCTTCATTACTCTCACATATCTCCACTCTCGACTCACCTGCAAATGCATCGAGACTCTTTCTCCTCAAATCGTTTATCAAAAATCGGGCATCATCCACTGTTGCCAGTAATCCGCGGAGAATAGAAGTCCCTATGTTACCAATGCCTATAATTCCTATCTTCTTACCTTCTACCTTTACATTTACACTCTTCATTCCTTCATGGGGTTTATAAGCACAACATTATTGCCCCTTACCACCACGGAGCCGAGCAGTCGCTTTCTCTCACCATTCTGAAGTTCATTCACCGCACTCAGGTGTAGATTCAGGTAATCATCCACGCTTCTCAACACCCCTTCCAGTACGCTCTTCTCACCCTTCATCTCCACATGCACTTTCTTCCCTATCATGCCCTGAACTCTCTTATTTGGGAACATACATTTCTTTATTCTATTTCCTTTATTTAAAAAGGATACGGATGCACCATGATCTGGTGGTAGAGGGTAAAATAGTGAATCCCGGGGTGGTGCATGATACTGCCCAGATAGGAATAGATGGAGCGTTTATAACCGGGCTAAAGAAACAGGGGTTACGTGGTGAGCAGAGTATCGAAGCAACAGGGTGCCTGATTTTCCCTGGTTTTATTGACCTGCATGCTCATCTCAGAGAGGATAGTAGCGAGAAATGGAGTTATAAGGAGGATTTCAGGTCTGGCTCCGCAGCTGCCCTTCATGGCGGTATAACCACCATCGTGGATATGCCAAATACTCCACTGCCAGCGATAAATACTGCGCGATTGAGAGCGAAAAAGAAACTCGCACAATCGAAATCTAAGGTTGAGATATTCTTCTACGGCGCTGTTACTGAAAATAATATGAAGGAGTTGGCAGGTATGAACGAAGAAGCGATAGGTTATAAGATATTTCTCGCTGATGGACCGCTATACATCAGACAGGAAGTGCTACTTGAAGCGTTCAGGGCAGTTGAAGCGACTTCAAAGCCGATTGTGGTGCATTGTGAGGACCAGGAGCTGATAGAGAAGCGGAGAGAAGAGTTAAAGAATAAGGATGTGCAGGCTGGTACTGAACTCCACTCATGGCTGCGACCTGCTCAGGCGGAACTATCGGCAGTCAGAAGGGTTCTGAGCCACGCTTCTGGTATAAGAAACAGCATTAATATAGCCCATATTTCAGTTTATGACTCCCTCTTACTTATAAAACGCACAGCCGGGATTTATTGTGAAGTGACACCACACCATCTCTTCTTTAACACAGAAGACCTGAGTATAAAGAAAGGTCTTTTAAAGACGAACCCACCATTAAGAACAGAATCAAACAGGCGACAGTTGCTGGACGCGTTCAGGCGGGGCGAGATAGATTTCCTTGTGACCGATCATGCACCGCACACGATAGAGGAGAAGGCGTTCGGTCTCATGGATGCACCTGCAGGCGTCCCCAACCTTGATACCTTTGGTAGTTTCGTTGCATGGCTCATATACTCCCAGGGGGTCAATCCAGAGCTAATATCGAGGGTGTGTTCATATAATCCGGCGAAGTTCTTGGGGCTACGGGATAGAGGTATTGTAGAGGTGGGTAAGCGAGCGAACCTGACAATTTTAGATCACAGGAGTGTGAAAGTTAAGTCTGAGCAATTGAGGACGAAATGTGGCTGGTCACCTTTTGAGGGCTATGAATTCCCTGGCACAGTTAGATATACGATCATTGATGGAGAGCCATTCATAGCAACTTCAGATGCCCTGTGACCTTATCTATCTCTTCAGCACTTGCGGGTCCTATCCCGATGGCGGTCACGGTTCCCGGCGGGACTTCAGTCAGTCCTGCATCCTCTACGATAGCGTATGGCAATCCAAGCTTCTCTGCCGCATCTCTTAATTTATTCAGTTCTTCCAGGCTGTACACCTTCAGTACGACCTTCTTCTGCCCCTGCTGCTTCCATCTCTCTCTATCCTGTATCGGGGCAAGTTCATAACTCAGTATAGAGGCATGAGCAGCCTGTACAGCCGCTTTCCCTTTTGTGAGTTTCAGGTCCGCTCTGATAACTATACACTGTTTATAGCTCTTCTCCGTCTCCCGCTGCATAACTCCCTACACGCCTTCATCTTCGCCTTTACGCGCATCGAGACATGGTTTGGTAATACTATAAGCCTGAAAGGAACTCCCCAATGCGTTCTAAAGCCTCTTTTAGCTCATATTCTGAGACTGCATAAGAGCATCTTATAAAACCCTCGCCACATGCACCGAAAACATTACCGGGTATTACAACCACCTTCTCTACCCTGAGTAACTGACGTGCAAACTCTTCCGAAGTCAGTCCGGTATTAGCAATGGAAGGAAAGGAGTAGAATGCACCTTTCGGCTCGAAACAACTCAACCCTATCTCCTTCAGACCCTGTACCATCAGTCTCCTCCGTCTATTATATTCGGCAACCATATCATCAACCTCGTTACTGCATTTAAGCGCTTCTAAGGCAGCCATCTGCGCGGTAATCGGTGCACAGAGCATTATATACTGATGTATCTTCATCATTGCCCCTATAAGGTCGCTGGGCCCCATAGCATACCCAATTCGCCAGCCAGTCATAGCATACGCTTTTGAGAAGCCATTAAGCAATATTGTACGCTCTTTCATACCATCCAGTGATGAGAAGCTTGTATGTTCGCCTTCGTAAGTCAGTTTGCCGTAGATTTCATCTGATATAACGAGCAAATCATGCTCGTTCGCCATATCTGCTATCTCTTCCAGGTCTTTACGCCCCATTGTCGCTCCTGTGGGGTTATTCGGATAATTCAGGATTACCGCTTTCGTCTTCTCTGTTATTCTCATTTTCATCTTATCTGTACGCAGTTTGAAGCTGTCCTCCATCTCTGTATCCACACAGACAGGAGTTGCACCCGCGAATATCGTACAGGGCTTATAACTCACGTAAGAGGGCTCATGCACGATTACTTCATCATTGGGATTGAGAACAGCACGAAGCGCAATGTCAAGAGCTTCACTTACTCCTGTTGTTATAAGTATCTCATCTTCGGGGTCGTAATACACACCTGTCTCCCTGTATGTATAGTCAGATAGTGCCTGTCTCAGTTCTGATAGTCCCCAGTTGGATGTATAGGATGTGTAGCCCTTCTCCAGTGCAAATATACACGCCTCCCTTATGCTCCACGGGGTTACGAAGTCGGGCTCACCAACACCCAGGGAGATTACATCCTCCATGCGCTGCGCGATGTCAAAGAATTCTCTTATCCCTGAACCCCTTATCTGGCTCACCCTATCTGCTACTCTATTCTTCATTTCATTCTTCGATGTTTTGCGTTATGCTCCATTCTCAACTCTTATTTATAGGATGTTTTATTTAAAATTGAGGTGCACCCTTGTTAGTATACAACTAGTTAAAGTTAAGAAACAGTATTTAAAACTTAAAACTTCCGATGCACGCACCTCCTTCTCGAAGTCTATGGGAGAGCGGTACCCTATGGCAGAATGTAGCCTCTTTTTGTCGTATACGTCCTTTAACGCCAGTTCTGTGTGAAGGCTTCTATCCAGATTCTATCCGATGCATTTCCTGCTGAAGAGGTCCAGGATTACTGCCAGGTAGACGAATTCGCCTGATAGACGGATGTATGTGATATCGGAAGCCCATACCTGATTCAATCGGGTTATCTTCAACCCCCTCACGAGATTGGGATAGACCTGAGATTGCGCTCTGAATCGGTAGTTTTTGGCTTAAAATCCTTACGAACGCAAAGAAGATTGTCTTCTCTCATGAGATTGAGTACACGTTTATGGTTCACCGAATAACCACGATTCCGGAGTTCGGCGGTTATCTGTCTGTATCCGTATGCGGGGGAACTCCACAGCGATCCCCTGTATTTCGTTTCTAACGTCTATGCCCGCTATGGCATTCCCCGGTCAGGTCTTCGATTGCCTGAGCCACTTATAGAACCAGAACCCGCATCTGCTTATGCCCAATAATTGCGTGGCTCGCTGAATTGATATTCGAATTCCCGAATCAAGACTCTCCTTTTCGGGCTTGTACTTCACACTTACAACCCTCCTTTTCTTTCTTCCCCTATCCGACTCTCCAATACAGTCAATGCTTTTTTTAAAAAACGCATTCTCTGCATACAACCGTCCAACCATCCTCTCAAGCTCCGCTATCCTCGCATTATCCTTATATGTCTTACCGTTTCCCCGAAGGCGTTCTCAGTATCATCAAAATATTGTTTTCTCCACTTTACTATGAGTGAAGAGCTGATCCTGTTCTCCCGCGATACCTGTGCAAGCGGTTTCCCACTCTCAACCTCTCTAACTACACCAATTTTAAATCCCGTGTGTACTGCCCCCTTCTTTTCATCCTGCACCCCTTTTTCATTTTTTCTTATTTCTTAACCTTAACTCCGCATCATTTAGGGAATAAGTTTAACTCAAGTTTCTCGTCCAGCTCCCTAACCTTTTTTGGAACCTCGGACATCAGTTCTTTGTCTCCATATTCCACTTTGTAGACTTTGGCATA
>Ga0190362_1000087_pt1 | contig 11725 bp, 12 predicted proteins | sample 48721856_MG_FD_163437 | JGI IMG/M metagenome (GOLD analysis project Ga0190362, IMG submission 163437) | Hydrothermal vent microbial mat bacterial communities from Southern Trench, Guaymas Basin, Mexico - 4872-18-5-6_MG | ecosystem: Environmental > Aquatic > Marine > Hydrothermal vents >...
CTTCCATTTGCTCCTCGTGCCTTTATGGAAGAAAGATTTGGTGTGGATTTTAGTCCCGTTAGAATCCACGCTGATAGTGAGGCTGCTCGCATGGCCAGAGCATTAAATGCTGAGGCATTTACCTATAGAAGGGATATTTATTTTGGAGAAGGCAGATATAGGCCTGAGACAACAGAAGGAAAAAAGCTTTTAGCGCATGAGCTGACGCATGTGGTACAGGAAGGAAAGTTATTAAAACATGTTCAAATGAAAAAACTACCATGCTTAGCCACTTAGATAAAACCATAGAAACCCTACTTAGGCAAAAAGTTCCTCTGCCAGAAGCAGAGTATGATGTAACCTTTGACATCCCCACCAAAGAGTGGGCCACTAAGCTTTCTAGCACTAAACCAACCATAAATATCTATCTTTATGATATCCGTGAAAATAGAGAATTGAGGTCAAATGAGTGGGAAGTGAAGCGTAATCCTGATGGAACCGTAACCAAAGAAAGGCCACCTGTAAGGCTTGATGCCTTTTATATGATTACGGTATGGAGTCCAGCCCAGACGGACGCGGTTTTAGAGGAGCATCACCTGTTAAGTAAAATTCTGGTTGCTCTTTTTAGGTATGCCTTTATTCCTCCCGAGGTCTTTGAAGGAGATTTGGCTACTATTGATCCTCCTCCCCAACTCCCGATAACTACAGCCTGTCCCGATGCTTTTAAAGAACAGGGAGTGGGACAATTTTGGAATGCGGTGGATCAATACTGGAAACCTTTTATTCATTTGATAGTTACCATTCCAGTTGATTTGCAAGAAAGAATTACTGGGCCTGCTGTAACTAGTAAAATAATTAAATATGAAACGGAAGAATTAATCCAAATAGGTGGGCGAGTGGTAGAGGCATCAGACCTAAGTCAGGGGATTGCCAATGTTACAGTGACTATTATTGAACTTGGGAAAACTACAAAAACAAACGCTAAAGGTTATTTTAAGTTCAGTGGATTAAAAAGAGGCATATATACTTTTAAAGCAAGCATTGGTGAAAGGGAAGTTACTAAAGTGATTCAGGTACCAGCAGCGGATGGTGATTACAATTTAGCATTAAGTTAGAGGTGAGAGAATATTTTAAAATTTACCTTGGTAAATAGAGACCATGGTCTAAAAAAGAAAAAGGAGGTAAGAGATGCCAGAATACTTAGCACCAGGTGTTTATGTAGAGGAAATAGAGATAGGGGCAAAACCGATTGAGGGGGTGAGTACAAGTACAGCGGGATTTGTCGGAATGGCTGAGAAGGGTCCTATTGATCAACCAACATTGATCACAAATTGGGGACAATTTGTGGAAACATTCGGAAGATATACGCCTGAAAAGCCTTATCTAGCTCCTGCCGTTTTTGGTTTCTTCGCAAATGGAGGACAGCGCTGTTATGTTGTGCGTGTAAAAGAAGACGCAACGGATTCAGATTATATTGGTACCGACAACGGACCTGGTAATAGAACAGGGCTACAAGCCTTCAATGAGATTGATGAAATTAATATAGTGTGTATTCCAGGAGTTACCTTAGAGACAGTTCAAAATGCTGTGATATCCCACTGCGAAAATATGAAAGATCGTTTTTGTATCCTTGATACTGAAAAAGAGGCAGATTTAGAAGCTGTTCAAACGCAAAAAAATAACGTAGTATCCGAAAAGGGATATGCTGCTTTGTATTTTCCATGGTTTAAAGCAACTATTGAAACAACAGAGACAGTTAATGGAACTACAAAAATAAAATTAATTCAAGATTTTGTTCCTCCAAGTGGTTATATTGCTGGGATTTATGCACGGAGTGATACCGAACGAGGTGTCCACAAGGCCCCAGCTAATGAAATTATCCGGGGGGCCTTAGAGGTCAAATTAAATATTACTAAAGGTGAGCAAGAAATTTTAAATCCTAAAGGTATCGATTGCATCCGGGCCTTTCCAGGCCGTGGCATAAGGGTCTGGGGAGCAAGGACAACCTCAAGTGATGCCCTCTGGAAATATATTAACGTGAGAAGATTATTTCTTTATCTTGAAGAATCTATTGAAGAAGGTACCCAATGGGTAGTTTTTGAACCCAATAATGAAAGACTTTGGGCAAGGGTAAAGCAATCCATTACTAATTTTCTCACCAAGGTATGGAAAGATGGCGCCCTTATGGGAAGTACACCTGAAGAAGCATTCTTTGTCAAGTGCGATAGCACGACCATGACACAGGATGATATAGATAATGGACGATTAATTTGTATCATTGGTGTAGCACCTGTTAAACCAGCAGAATTTGTTATCTTCCGTATTGCCCAATGGGCAAGTGGTTCGGAGATTAGTGAATAAAAAGGAGGTAAACGATGCCAACAGGAGAAAGAAAAGACCCTTATAGGAATTTTAGATTTTTAGTAGAAATTGATGGAATTATTCAGGCAGGTTTTAGTGAAGCGACCATTCCTGATAGCACTCAGGAACCAATTGAATATCGGGAAGGGAATGAACCTCCAACAGTAAGAAAACTTCCAGGCTTGGTGAAATACGGAAATGTGACTTTAAAATGGGGTATCACTGATTCTCTAGAGCTTTATAACTGGCGTAAATTGGTAGAACAGGGAAAGATGAAAGATGCCAGACGGAATATGGCCATTATATTGATGGATGAAGAAGGAAATCCTGCTGCCAGGTGGGAGTTTAGCGAGGTCTGGCCAAGTAAATATGATGCCCCAGATTTAAATGCCAAGGGAACTGATATTGCGATTGAAACACTGGAGATCGTTCATGAAGGAATGAGAAGGGTGCAGTAAGCTGGACGGAAGACTAAATAGGTAAAGGAGGGAGGTATGGTTTTACAGACAGAACATGAATTTACTTTACCAAAAGGATATGTGGATGAAGATGGGAATGTCCATCGCAAGGGAATTATGCGTCTAGCTACTGCGGCAGATGAGATTTTACCCATGAAAGACCCTAGGGTGCAAAATAACCCAGCTTATTTAAGCATCATTTTACTTTCACGAGTGATTGTAAAACTGGGCGATTTACCAGATGTCAATCCCAGGATTATTGAGAATCTCTTTGTTGGTGACTTGGCATATCTGCAAGAATTTTATCGGCGCATCAATGGAGATGGAAACATAAGGATAAAAACTACTTGCCCCAAGTGTGGAGAAAAGTTTGAGGTGGAGTTATCTGCCCCGGGGGAATAGTAGGCTACCCCCTCGATAGAATATACGAGGAGGTAGCCTTCATCGCTTATTACTTTCACTGGAAATATGAAGAGATAATAAACATGGCCCATTGGGAGAGAAAAAAATGGTGTGAAGAGATAAGTAAGATAAATAAAAAATTAAGTGAGGATAAAAGAATAAGATAAAAATGAGGAATTTATGATTTTGAAAGACAAAATTTTCTTTAGTTCTCTGAAGCCTTGTTCTGTCCATAATGTCATTTCATTCTGTAATCAGATTAGAAATAAGTATGCGATAGGCAAAATAACCAACAGGAGGTTTCCTTTTCTGTATTTCTTAAAAATTAAGCCTCATTGTATCTCTAAATCATTTGCTTATTTTGATATAAATATGTTTGTTACTAAAACTACAAAAAATGTAATAACTGACCTAATGAACACAAACCTGGTGAGTAATTTTCGCGATATTTATTATTTAATAAATTTGAAAGATATTAGTCTTATAAGGAAAAATATTCCAAAATTTCAACAAAATCTCTTTTCATATAAAAGGGGGCAATATATTGAAGAAAAGAATAAGTTTAGAGAAATAGTATCTCCAAATGTTTATGATGCTCAAGTAGAATATAGACATGATAAAGTCAAAATATTGCCAATTTTTTCTAATAGAATCTCAAAAAGAAATAAAATCTTGGGTGATAACTTAAAAGTAAATCTTCCTATTTTGAGTAGGCTTTTTGTTAATAGTTTTGAGAGACTAAATAATTATGCTTCTTCATATATAGTGTATCGTAAACCAGATTGGGTTAAATTAGAATCCATAGATAGTTTAAAACAGAGAAAGACAGAATTTATATTTTTAAATCCAAACAAACAGTTAGATAAGATTAGACATGCTATCCAAAAACAAATCAATAGAGAACAGTCTAAAGAAGAGGTTGTTTCAGTAAGACTTAACAAAGATAGAAATGCTTTAAAGTCAAGAGATTTCCAGGACATAGTTGATCAGGTTTATAAGCTTATCCTTAAACGCTGGCAGAAAGATTTAGAAAGAAGGGGAATATTCTATGCCTGAGACAAGGAAAGACCCGTTAATGGATTTTCGCTTTCTTGTAGAAATCAAAGGCTTAATTGTGGCTGGTTTTTCAGAGGTGTCTGGACTGCAGCAGGAGATAGATATTGAAGATTATATTGAAGGAGGAAATGATTTTGTCCATAAGCTGCCAAAAGGCATTAAACATAATAACTTGATTCTAAAAAGGGGAATGACCGATTCGGACACTCTTTGGAAATGGTATCAAAAAACAGCAGATGCAATTTTGTACAAAAAACCTATTCCTTTAATGGATATATATGTTGTTATCCTCAATGAAAATAGAGAGGAAAGCTGGAGATTTTTCTTTAAAGACGCCTATCCTATCAAATGGACAGGGCCTGAACTTAGAGGAACAGGTAATAACATTGCCATAGAAGCATTAGAAATAGTCCATAAAGGATTTAGAAAGGCATGACAAAAGAAACAAAGAAGGCAAAGATAGTCATTTTAGAAGGCAAAAGTAAGGGTAAAACTATAAATCTTCAGTTTAATCCTTCTGAATACACAGTAGAAAGGATTAGCAAATTTGATAAAAAATCCCTTATAACCCGTGAAAACGTTAAGACACAGTATAAAGGTGGGGAAGAGAGCGATCTTACTTTAGAATTCTTATTTGATACCACAGAGACTGGTAAAGATGTTCGGTTAGAAATAGAACCCCTTATGCTTCTTGTTACCAAGGACTCTGAGCTTCATGCCCCTCCTCCTTGTGCCTTTATCTGGGGCAAATTTATCTTTAAAGGTGTAGTAAGCAAATTGAGTAAAAAATTTACCTTCTTTTTTGAAGATGGTATGCCTGCCCGGGTAAGGGTGACCATCACTTTTATTCCCTTTAAGACATCAGAAGAAATAGAAAGTGAAGAAAGAACGCACTCCGCTGATTTGACCAAAAAAAGGATACTTAAAGAAGGAGATAACTTATGGTTATTGGCATACAGGGAGTATGGTGACCCCTCATTTTGGCGTTTGATTGCTAAAGCAAACGAAATTGATGATCCAAGAAGAGTGGAAATAGGGAAAGAACTTATTCTACCTCCAAGAGAAGGATATGAATAACACAACAGAAAAATTTGCTGATTTTCATACTCCAGAAGTGAAGATATATGTAGATGGTAGAAAAATCTCTTCTTTAGGTATAGATGTCTCTGAGGTAAAAATAGAACAAATCTTAGATGGGGCAGACAGTTTTTCTTTTACCGTGCCTCAAGCCTTGGATGAAGAATTTAACCCAAGGTTTCCAGATGCTTTTCAATTTGGCAGCAAAGTAGAGATTTATATTGGCTACAGAGATAGGCTATTTCCTGCTATTACAGGTATTATCAACTCTGTTTCCTGGGATCTTACAGAAGGAAACTATATAGATATTACGGTAGAAGGTTATGATTATTTATTTCTTCTCATGAAGAAAGAAAAACATAAATCATGGAATGATAAGAAAGACAGTGAAGTAGTTAAAGAAATTTTACAAAAATATCCATTTAAAAGATTAGATATTGAAGATACCCGCATCAGACATCCTCATATAAGACAAGAAGGAGAAACTGATTTTCATTTTCTAAAAAGATTGGCTAAAAGAAATGGATTTGAATACTTGGTAGAAGGTGAGACCTTTTATTTCAGGCCACCGGCGGTTGATAAAAAACCTGCTTTTTCTTTGACCTTTGGTAAAGAACTTTTTTCCTTCAATCCACAATTCAATATTGCACAACAAGTGTCTGAGGTTCAGGTAATAGGATGGGATCTAAAAAGTAAAAAGGAAATAAAGGGGATAGCCAAGAAGGAAGATGAAAATAAGGTAGAAAGAAAGGGGGAAACAGGTGCAGATCTTATAAAGTCTATTTTAAAAGAAGAGGTTGTCCATCAAGTTAGAGCACCTGTTTATAGTATTGAAGAAGCAGAAAGATTAGCAAAATCTATCTTAAATGAACTTTCCTATGGATTGATCAAAGGAGAATGTAAATCTTTTGGTCTTCCAGGTTTACGGCCAGGTCAAGTTATAGAGCTGAAAAGACTAGGGAAGATGTTTTCACGCAGATACTATGTAGAAAAGGTAACTCATGACATTGGAGAAAATGGATATGAAACCAATTTTTCGGTAAGGGGTAATACTTATCATGAATCTATTTGAATTTATTAATCAATCTAACGAAAAGCAAAATATATATGGTGTGGTGGTAGCAATAGTCACTAATGATAAAGACCCTGAAGGTCTAGGGCGGGTGAAAGTGCGTTATCCCTGGAGTGCAGAAAGTGATGAGTCTTATTGGGCACGTATAATGAGTTTCATGGCTGGAAAGGAAAGAGGAGCATTTTTCCTACCAGATGTAGGAGATGAAGTGTTAATAGCATTTGAGCATGGAGACATAGAGCATCCTGTTGTCCTAGGGGCCCTTTGGAATGGTAAGGATAGACCACCCGAGAAAAATACAGACGGGAAAAACAATATTAAAAAAATACGTTCAAGAAGTGGACATGAATTGATTTTTAATGATGATAAGAGCTCTGGAAAGGAAAAGATAGAGGTTCATACTGCTGGCGGACATCAAATCTTGCTTGATGACAGCAAAGGGAAAGAAAAAATCACTATAAAAGACAAAAGTGGGAATACCATTGAAATAGATTCAGTCAAAAATGAGATAAAAATTAAAAGTTCAATGAATATATCTCTTGAAGCACCAATGATAGAGATAAAGGCAAATGCAACCTTAACATTAAAGGGAGGGATAGTGAAGATTAACTAACGGAGGTTTAAATGCCACCAGCAGCAAGGATTGGGGACATGACAGCTCATGGAACACCATTAGGGCCTGGTCCCGGTAGCCCTAATGTACTTATTGGAGGAATGCCTGCCTGGCGGGCAGGTGTAGATATACATAACTGTCCTCTTGTAAGTGGTACTGTACCCCATGTAGGGGGAGTGGTCCAGATGGGCAGTACAACTGTGTTTATCAATGGCTTTCCAGCCGCCAGGCAGGGAGATGTGATTGTTGAAAGTGGGCCGCCTAATACAATTACCATGGGTTGCCCAACAGTGATGATTGGATGAAAGGGAGTACAAATGGCAAAGGAATTTTTAGGTATTGGTTGGAAATTTCCGATAAAACTAGATTCTTCAGGTAAATTTAAACTTTCAAAATATGAGGAAGATATTGAAGAGTCCATAAGGATCATTCTGGGTACAATTCCAGGAGAACGGGTTATGCGGCCTGAATTTGGTTGTGGCATACATGAATATGTATTTTCCACTATTAACATCTCCAATCTTGCATTAATAGAAGAGGAAGTAAAAAAGGCTTTAACCTTATATGAGCCCCGCATAGAAATAATAAAAATAAAGGCCTCTGCAGACACAAACAGGGAAGGGCTGGTTTTGATAGAGATAGGGTATCGGGTGATTTCTACAAATACTCGTCAGAATTTGGTGTATCCTTTTTATCTGACAGAGGGAGGATAATGGATGTTAGATCCCAAAATAGATAAGAGATTAGCAGGTGACATTGAGAAAGACATTAAAGACTTAGTTCCTGCCTATCTTCCTAACTGGAAACCTGAGCCCGGGGAACCTGGATGGGCCATTGCTCAGGTCTTCTCTAAAATGGTAGAAGAAATTCTTAAAAGGCTAAATCAAGTTCCTAAAAAACTTTTTCTTACTTTCTTGGATAAACTTGGAACGAAAATATCTCCCCCCTTACCTGCTAGGGCTCCTATAACATTTTATTTGGCCGAAGGGGTTAGTGAAAATGTAAAAGTTCCAGCCAAGGTATCTATTGCAACCAAAGAACAAGTTAATTTTGAAACAGAAAAGGAATTTACGGCTACAACTGCAAAGCTTAGTGCTTTACTCAGTGTAGACCCAGATCAAGATAAGGTATTTGATCATTCTGAAGAAATACAACAAGGAAGTCCAATAGTCCTTTTCTCAGGAGAACGGGATGAAGGACAACATATCCTTTATATAGGAGATGATAATCTATTTAATCTAAATAAAGGTTTTGGAAAGGATTTATGTATAAAATTGACCGTTCCTTTTATTGAAAATTGTGTATGGCAATATTGGGGTAAGGGTGAAGATGGTAATGAGGGTTGGATAAACTTTGAGACTGAAAAGATCAAAAATAATATCAATCTTTATAATCGATTACCTTTTCCAACTTCTAAAAAAAATATAAATGGACATAATACATATTGGATTAGGGCAGTATTTAAAGGTGCTTGCCGTAAAGAAATTAAAATTAACGATTTAAATATAGATTATGAGAGCAAATCAGGCGTTGATGCTCTTTTTTACAATGATGTGCCTATTGATGTAAATATTTTTAATAATAATGAAAATCAATTTTTCTACCCTTTTGGCCCTGAACCAAAATTACAGGATACATTTTATATTGCCTCTAATGAAGCTCTGTCAAAGAGGGAACTTAATATTAAATTAAAGTTTTTCGTAAAAGAAACAGATACAAAAGGGAAAATTGAAGAAGAACCTGTATTTTCTTGGGAATATTGGGATGGAAAAGGATGGAAAGCCCTTTCTTATAAGGTTAACGAATGGTATGTTGATTATAACAGTAAAAAAAATTTTTTCCCCATAACGCTTACCTTTACATGCCCTGATGATATAGAAAAGACTGAAGTTAATGGTGAAGAAAATTACTGGATAAGAGTGAGATTAATTGGAGGTGGGTATGGTAAATATTATATAGAAGGCAGCAATTTAAAAAAGAAGTTTAATCCGCCACAGATTAGTTCAGTTTCTTTCTGTGTAAAGAGGACAAATGTAAAATATAAACATATTTTTACCTACAATAACTTAAGCTGGGATGAACCTTTAGCTTGTCCAACTATAATTTTTTACCCCCTTTCTGATAAACAAAAAACCATGTATCTTGGTTTTGATAGTCCTTTCAATGAAGGTCTTATTACCATATTTTTCTCTCTTTCCAAAAAATACTGGGAGGCCAAAAGATACCTTGAATGGAGGTATTACAGCAAAGACGGCTGGAAGCCCCTAAATGTCAAAGATGAGACCAATGGCTTAACTCAAAGTGGTATATGTGAATTTATTGCTCCTTTGGATCAAGATAGGTGTCAAAAATTTAATAAAGAGCTTTATTGGATAAAAATAGAGTTGGTTGAGAAGATTCCAGCCCAAATATACCCTTTTTATCCTTTACTTTCCCAAATCTATCCTAAAGAGTTTATCTATACAATTGGTTACAAGCTTTTAAAAAACCCAGTATACGCAACTTATTTATATCAACCAAAGTATAATCTTTCACTAATTAAAAATATTCTAAAACCATTTCCACATCTTGATTTATATAAAACAGAGGAAAAAACGATAAACATTGAGCCCTGTGCCCCAGACTTGATCCCATTTCATCCAGCCCTACATCTCTCTACAGAAAAAAAGGCACATCAAATAGAACTAATGGGAATTTATCTAAATACCATCTGGGCTACTCAATCAGAGACCATAGAGGATGAGATATTAGGTTCAAGTGATGGCTCACCAAATCAAAAATTCTCCTTACTTAGGCCTCCAGTGATAGAACTTAAAGTTTGGGTGAAAGAGCCTTTACTACCTGAAGATTCATCTACCCCTTATTATAAAGATGAAGAAGGAGGTTTCTGGATTTTATGGAAAGAAGTAGATGACCTGCAATATTCCTCCCCCTTATCCCGGCATTATGCCCTTGATCATGCTACAGGAGAAATTAGGTTTGGGGATGGTAGGATAGGACTAATCCCACCTATAGGTAAAGATAATATAAAAGCCACATATAAAACAGGAGGAGGCAAAAAGGGGAATGTAGCCGTAGGTAAAATAGATACTATTGTAACTCCTGTCGCTTATGTGGATAAAGTAAAGAATCATGAAAGGGCATCTGGAGGGGCTGATATAGAAGATATTAGTAATGTTTTAATAAGGGCACCTAAAAGATTAAAAACTCGCTCTCGTGCGATTACGATTGAAGATTATGAACTGCTTACCAAAGAGGCATCAACAGAAATAGCTAAGGTTAAAGTGATTCCAAATTTGGATAACTTCGGTAAATATCAGCCAAATTGGGTAACTATTATCATTGTCCCTGAAAGCAAGGCGTCCCAACCTATGCCTTCTAAAGGGCTAATTAAAAATGTTGGAGATTATATAAAAGAGCGGTGTCCTTTAACTACCCATATTCAAGTTATTCCTCCTGTTTATGCAAAGGTTGATACAGACGCAGTTATTCTTATAAAAAAGTGGGAACTGCTATCTTCTATTAAAAAAGAAGTGCAGGAAAAAATTGCTTCATTTCTTCATCCCCTCTATGGAGGAATAGAAGGAAAGGGATGGGAATTTGGCACTATTCCATGCCTATCAGATTTTTTCTTTCTTTTAGATAAAATCCCTGGAGTTTCCTATATCAAGGAATTAAAACTTACCATTAGGACCTTTGACCAAAAATTAATTATTACCTCTGACTCCTCCCCTGTGTTAGACGTTTCGCCCTATGTCTTGGTCTGCAGTGGGACCCACAATATAATTCTTGAAGGAGAGTAGGATGTCATTACCTATACCTGATTTAGATAATAAAAACTTTTCCCAAATAATAGAGGAAGTTAAAGCTTGCCTGTCTACCTTAGCCCCTGAGTGGACAGATTACAATCTGTCTGACCCTGGAATAACCATTTTAGAGCTTTTGGCCTGGTTAACAGACATTGAAATTTACCGTTTAAATAGGATTACAGAGAAACATATTTTAAAATTCCTTAAACTCTTAAATTCTTTACCAGAACCTGTTAAACCTGCCACAACCTGGATCACATTTTCCCTTCCAGAAGATTACACCAATATCATTCATATCCCTCAAGGCACAAAGTTAATAGCCACAGATAAAGATATATCTTTATATTTTGAAACTACAGAAGACATCTATGTCCATCCTATAAAAATTAAAAAGATTGTCCTTAGCAATGAAAGAGGAATAACAGAATATAATGAAAACTCAATTCCTCAATATTTTTATGCCTTTGGTGAAGAAGCAAAAAAAGGCAGTTGTTTTTATATAGGTTTTGATAAGCCATTAAAAGACAAATTTTCTCTTGCCTTTATTCTATATGAAGATGACCTTCCTCTTAGAGGAAAACATGGAAAAGAAAGCCCTGAAATAATACCTTCAGGAGAGATAGAATGGAGTTATTGGGATGGTAATAAGTGGAAAAATTTAGAATTAGTAAAGGATAAAACTCTACATCTTTTCCAAAATGGCTCAGTTATCTTTAAAGAAATAAATAACATGCAGGCAAAAGAAGAACTCTTTTTTATCCGGTGTAAGTTAAAAAAAGACGGTTATGAGATTGTCCCAAGGATAAAGAAAATCTTAATAAATACAACCAAGGCTATTCAGATAAAAAGAATCATGAACGAAGAATTAGGAAAAAGTAATGGATTTCCTAATCAGACT
>Ga0190362_1000092_pt1 | contig 11373 bp, 9 predicted proteins | sample 48721856_MG_FD_163437 | JGI IMG/M metagenome (GOLD analysis project Ga0190362, IMG submission 163437) | Hydrothermal vent microbial mat bacterial communities from Southern Trench, Guaymas Basin, Mexico - 4872-18-5-6_MG | ecosystem: Environmental > Aquatic > Marine > Hydrothermal vents > Microbial...
TTGGATTGTTAGAGGTTTGCGGTAGAGCCAGCCTTGATTGTAAAGGTTGACACAGTCTCCTTTGCAATTCCAACCTTCTGTTAGATTTAGCCATTTATTTCCGTCCAGCCAGATTGAAATCGGGTTGTTGGTCACATTCGTTCCATCCGGTTGCAATATTGCTTTTCCCGAGATGGTTATGCTTTGTCCTGGATTAACAATATAATCGCTTAAATCTAAGGAAATAGAGATATTTTGAACATATATATAATAAAAAGAAATATTTTCAACTTCACTATTTGTATTATTAGCATATATCTTAAATGCAATTATTGTTAGATTATTTAAGTTTATAGTGTAGTTCCAGATTCCACTTTGAAGATTTCCAGATTCTAAAGTCATTGAATTGTTAACGAAAGTTCCAGAAGAATTTTCTTCTATCCATATCTCACTTATATTATATTGGGTGTTTGAAGTTACATTTATTTTTATTATTGCTGCTCCTGAGTCTATGTCTATGTGTTGTTGATAATTTAGATCACGCAGGTAAATTGGCATAAATTCATCACTCAAAGGAAGATAATCCAAAGCCTCAGAAGTTCCATAAGACAGATTTAGAGGGTCATCGCAGAAGCCGTCCTTGTCTGAATCTGTGCAAGTATCAGAGTAGCCGTTTCCTGTTGAGTTTGTGTAGTAGTTCCCTCCTATGTAGTTTCCATTTGAATAGATTCTCTGACCCAATTGCTTTGTCGTGTTAAAGTAGTTAGGGCTTGGAATTCCATCATCTATTTTTACATTTATAGAGTTGTTAAATAGGCAGTTGTAGATTGTGTTGTTTTCTGGATCATCTGAACTAGATTCATCAAGATAAAGCCCAGCATCTGTGTTATTTGCTATTGTAGAGTTTGCTATTGTGTTGTTGTCTGAATTTTGATAAATTCTAATTCCATAATTGTTTGATTTTGTTATACAGTTTGAGATTGTGCTTGAATTTGAATCGTAAAGGTAGAAGCCATAATCATTTGAATTTGCCGTGGAGTTGGAGATTGTGTTTGAATTTGAATCGTAAAGGTAGAAGCCACTCCAACTATTTGAATTTGCCGTGGAGTTTGAGATTGTGTTTGAATTTGAATGGTCAAAGTAGAAGCCACTCCAACTATTTGAATTTGCCGTGGAGTTTGAGATTGTGTTTGAATTTGAATTCCAAATGTAGAAGCCATGGTCATTATTTGAATTTGCCGTGGAGTTTGAGATTGTGTTTGAATTTGAATTCCAAATGTAGAAGCCACGATTATTTGAATTTGCCGTGGAGTTTGAGATTGTGTTTGAATTTGAATAGTAAAGGTGGAAGCCATAGTTGTTTGAATTTGCCGTGGAGTTTGAGATTGTGTTTGAATTTGAATAGGGAAGGTAGAAGCCACGATCATTTGAATTTGCCGTGGAGTTTGAGATTGTGTTTGAATTTGAATTGGAAAGGTGGAAGCCATAGTTGTTTGAATTTGCTGCAGAGTTTGAGATTGTGTTTGAATCTGAATAGTGAAGGCGGAAGCCACGATCATTTGAATTTGCTGCAGAGTTTGAGATTGTGTTTGAATATGAATCGGAAAGGTGGAAGCCATTATAATTTGAATTTGCCGTGGAGTTTGAGATTGTGTTTGAATTTGAAAAGTAAAGGTAGAAGCCATAGTAGTTATTTGAATTTGCCGTGGAGTTTGAGATTGTGTTTGAATTTGAAAAGTAAAGGTAGAAGCCATGATCAGGACTCGAATTTACTGTTACATTTGTGATTGTGTTTCCATTCGCATACCTTAAATAAACATTTGCTGAATCCCAATCAGTTACTACGCAATTCTTTATTGTTATGTTTGTTGTCTGTGAGGAGGAGCGATAGACATAAATTCCGTAATCTGCAACATCGTCTCCATCTATTGTATGTCCTTGGCAGTCTAAGGTTATGTTGTTGGCGGGGATATTGATACAATATGAAGTTGCAGAATTTATTATACTTCCGTTTAAATAATAAGTTCCGGAATCAACTAAAACAGCACATCTTGAGAAATTTTCTCCTATCCCTATTGTTCTGATTTCTGATTGCGTTGTTCCGTTCGCATCCGTGCAGTTTATATACCATGTATGGTCTCCGTTAGATAAAGAAGTATTCGCTACTATAGTTGTTTCTGTATTGTTCTGAACGCTTTCGTTTATTCCGTAACCTGTATTATCTATAAAGAGTTCACAGGAGAAAGTTGTGTTTGTGTTAGAGATTGCTGTGAAGGTAAAACTCGGAGTTGTGTTTGTTGTTTGTGTTCGATTTGGCGGGGAGTTTAGAGTTATGGAAGTTACTGTATTGTGAGCATATTTAACAATACTTCCAAATTTAAATTCCAAAGTGTGTTCACCAGAGGTTAAAACCTTTGAAATTTCATAACCCGTTTCATTGCAGGAATAATTCTCAATGAAGACGGAGTTGTTAATCCATTCGTAGCTCAGGGTTTGATCTCCACATTTTATTTCCAGGAATCTCAGATCCCTGTCAAATTTCGTTCCATTCACAGCAGTTATTGTTAGATTTTCTGTTCCTGTTGTGCTGAAGGAAACGGTCCAGTTTTTGTTGATTTCGGGGTAGGATTGTGGATTTAATATTGTTATCTGTGGTTCTTGATGTGATTTGAAGATGAACAGATGGGGGAAGGAGAATGCAAAAGAGAGAGCGATAAGACTGAATAAGACAGATACTGCAATAAATCCGGCTGTGATTTTTTGTTGATTCATTCCATCTGTCTCAGATATTCTTTAGATAATGGATGATAGAGTTTATATTCCCCCTTTCATTTTATCATCAAGGATTCCCCGGTGATTCCGTCCTTTAATTCCAAATCAAGGTTATCTTTCATATATATTTTGTACTTTCCCGTATTTATAGTTTTCCCATAGGATGGCTTTGGGACAAAAATCAACCTAATTCTTCACTATAACAACATACGCTCTTTTGCCTAAATATCTCTTTGGGGCATCAACCTTTGCTCCATTACCATAAATACTAATGATCTTTTCGCCAGAGTTTGCGACTACAATCTCAAGAATTAGGGTGTGGGATACGTGAATTATGTCCCAAAGCCTAACAATGTATTTTGCTTTTTAAACTTTAAATTCTATTAATTATACAAATATACATTCAAACCCATTCATAATAACATTCATAATAACAATCAATAATAACAACAGATGAGGTGAAGAAAAATGGTACAAGGACAACCAATATATATCTTGCCCGAAGGGGCTTTAAGGACTACTGGGAGGGATGCACAAAGAAACAATATTATGGCCGCAAAAACGGTTGCTGAAACTGTAAGGACAACTCTGGGACCCAGAGGAATGGACAAGATGCTGGTAGATGATCTTGGCGATATTGTAATAACAAATGATGGCGCAACCATAGTAGATGAGATGAACGTTGAGCACCCTGCTGCCAAGATGGTGGTGGAGGTTGCTAAGACACAAGATAATGAAGTCGGAGACGGAACCACTACCGCAGTTGTTCTCACCGGCGAATTATTGAGTAGTGCTGAGAAATTATTGGATCAGGGGATTCATTCTTCTATAATTGCTAGAGGCTATAGAATGGCTACTGAAAAGGCAGACGAAATACTGAAGGAGATCGGAAAGGAGATATCTATAGATGATGATAAACTTCTTACCGAAATAGCTATAACTGCCATGACGGGAAAGGGTACTGAGACATCTAAGGAAAAATTAGCAGAACTTTCTGTAAAGGCTATAAAACAGATTGCAGAAAAGGAGAATGGGAAAATAGTGATAGATCTAGATAATGTCAAGATTGAGAAAAAGGAGGGTGCAAGTACTGCAGATTCTGAGTTAATTCAGGGATTGGTTATTGATAAAGAGAGGGTACATGCGGGAATGCCAAAAAAGGTTAAAGATGCCAAGATAGCCCTGTTAGATGTAGCTATGGAGGTCAAGGAGACCGAGACAGACGCCAAGATACAGATCACAGATCCCAATCAGTTGCAGGCATTTCTGGCACAGGAAGAGAATATGCTAAAGGAGATGGTAGACAATATAGTGAAATGTGGCGCTACAGTAGTATTCTGTCAAAAGGGCATAGATGATCTTGCTCAACATTATCTCTCAAAAGCAGGGATATTTGCCGTGAGAAGGGTAAAGAAGTCGGATATGGAAAAATTGGCTAAAGCAACTGGGGCCACGATAGTGACTAATATTAAAGATCTCGAAGAGAAGGATCTGGGCTACGCTGCAGAGGTTGAGGAACGGAAGATAGCAAAGGATGAGATGATATTCGTTAGAGGTTGTAAGAACCCTAAGGCGGTGAGCTTCCTGATAAGGGGTGGCACAGAGCACGTAGTTGATGAAGTAGAAAGGGCAGTTAATGATGCTCTGGGCGGTGTTGCAGCCTCATTAGAAGTGGGAACGATCGTTCCCGGAGGGGGTGCTTCAGAGATCGAATTGGCCAGAAGATTGAAAAAGTATGCAGAAACCGTTGGTGGAAGAGAGCAGTTAGCTATTGATGCATTTGCCGATGCCATGGAGATTATACCCAGAACATTGGCAGAGAGCGCCGGTATAGATGCTATTGACATATTGGTGAAATTAAGGACAGAGCATGAAAAAGGGAGGAAGAACACTGGTGTGATGGTTCTGAATGGTGGGATTGGAGACATGTTAAAAAATGGGATTGTGGAACCAGTGAAGATAAAGACCCAAGCGGTGAAGTCTGCGAGTGAAGCAGCACAGATGCTTCTTCGGATAGATGACGTTATAGCAGCATCCAAGAAAGAGGGAGGAACGCCCCCGATGCCAGAAGGAGGAATGGGTGGAATGTCTCCAGGGATGTAATGTAGATTTCCACATTTCTTTTTCTTTTTTAATTTTTGTTTAATTTTTTGTAGTGGCCAGATATCTACAAAATATTTATAAAATTTCCTCTAAGTCATCTTTATATGGCAGTCCCTCTCTCGCACCAATTCTTTGAATACATAAAGAGGCAATTCTGTTACCATTCTTTCCAGCATCAAGAATTGAGCCACCTTTCAACAATACATAGAGAAATCCTGTGGCAAATGCGTCTCCTGCCCCAGTTGTATCCACAACCTTGGTGGGATATGCTGGAATATGATGAGAATCCTCTTTATCCATCACAAAACACCCTTCTTTTCCTAGGGTTACTGCAACAATTCTCGCACCTTTTTCTATCAACAATCTGCTACCTTTCTCATAATCCTGACCCGTAATTTCTCTAATCTCTGTTTCATTCAAGAAAATAACGAAGCTTCTCTTTATGATGGGCATTAGTGCTTCGAGACCCCTTCTTACATACAATATCCCAGGACTAAAGCTAATCTTCACCCTTGGCAATTCATGAATTAATTTTTTCTGCAACTCAAACTGCGTTTCATTAACAAAGGAAGTGAGATGGAGGAATTCCGTATTTTTTGCATATTCTATGTCAATGTTTGCCCCATCCAAAATGCTATTAACTCCGGGATAGGGATACAGTGTTCTTTCACCGTGGGCGTCAATAAAACCGATAATTATTCCGGTTCTCCCATTCAAGATTGAAATTCCCCCGGTGTCAACACCAGAATTTTTGAAATCTCCTAAGAGGATTTTTCCTTCGTTGTCATTTCCTATTGCACCGATAAATCCAGTACTAAAACCGAGCCTCGCCAAACCCACGATGGTGTTGGCAGCAGAACCACCAGGGGATTCTCTTATATCCTGGATCGCGATATGCTCCCCCTCCCTGGCAATCCTTTCAACAATACAAAGCCTGTCCAGATTCAAGGCACCGAAGCCAATTATATCCATTCTATTTGTATTTTGATTGTTTAACATATTTATATTATAAATCCCTTTTCCTAATATGGAATTAGATTCTTCATTAATTCTATTCTATATATTCATTATCCAGGCATTGCTCTTTATAGTTCTATTACTGCACTTTCTTTATGTAGCAAAAGGCTCCAAAAGAGAAGCCATCAGGGCAAAGATGTTCCTTCATGTAGACCCAATTATAAAATCATTCTACCTGTTCTTGTTTGGGATTATCCTATCCTACCTCTTTTTTCTCATCTATTTTATAGATAATGCATATTATGGATTTTTTATCATAGGAGAGCTTGCCCTTGGTCTTTCCATCATAGGCTTTGTGTCCATCATCATTTCTCTGTTCATTAGACAATCTCAATAGTTATATATGCACTAACCAAGTTTAGCGGCATCTCCCCTTACTATCGATCTGGCTCTCTTATGGATCCTCAACACCTCTTTTTGTTTCTCTTCACCTACATTTTCAAGATAGTGGAAATATGGCTCTAAAAAGTGTTCATCGGATTTTTTTTCCATTAAAAATTCTCTCACATCATCTGGAATCAGCCCTTTTGGGATATCCTCGGGAATTCTCATAAATTCATCATGTCTCCTTTCCCATTCTTTCACGGTTTCTATGACTCCATTCCTGCTTTTATAAATATAAGCAGATATTATTACCAGAAGAAAACGCATATCTATCGAGGCGAGACCAACATTTGCATATGGGATAGCATATTCATTTCCATTAAAAACTATGGATATACCATTTCTGGCTTTTACCTCACCGAGCATCTTGTAGTCTGTAATACTATCCCCGACTACTATCATATCTCTTAGATTTTTCCCAGTTTTCCTTGCTATGTCGTGCAATGAATCTACCTTTCTCTGACCACCAACTACCTTAACCTCCCTCATTATATCCCCCAAATTTGTCTTTGGGATATCCTCCCAAAAAAATCTATCCAGCCTGTTTTTTATTTTTCTTTCATCATCTAGAGAAAAATATAAATCCTCTAAAATATCCTTCTCAACATCTTCTATCAGAGAAGTATCCATTCTCTCTATCTCTTCTCTATAATGATCGAGAGAAAATCTTGTACAATAAACCTTCTCTCTTGAAAGACCAATCCTATCAGCTATATTCAATGCATGCTGTTCATAACTTGTAGAAATGATATACACATCCCATTTTAGCTCTTTTAATCTTTCCATAACATAATTAACGCCATCCACAATCTTTGCTTTATCGGATATCTTCTTTATATCCTCCTCCCCTATGTCATGATAAATCAAAAATGGAACTATCAGAGAGAGGGTATCCCCCGGCTCATAGTTCTCTCTTTTCTCCATAGTCAGGATATCATCATATCTACTGATTACTTCAAATAACCTATGTCCCCCTCTCACCAAACCCATTACCTCATAGGCATTATCCTGCGGGGATAAGGGACCCTCCAAATCAAAACAGATGATATTTGGCATTTTTATCTCGGTCTAAGTTAATAATTTAATTCAATAAAAAAGAAATAAAAATAAAGGGGGAAATAAAGGGGAAAAATAGAATGTCTCTACTCATTACATTCATTATAGCAACGGCGGTAATATTTCTCGCAGTAGGAAGTTATTTTGACCTAAAGACTGGGGAGATCCCGGAAAAGATCAGTTATGGTTTCATCTCTCTAGCATTAATTATTGCAGCTTCAAATTCTATCCTTAATTCTGATATCCAATTCTTTCTAAACTCACTTTTCTTGGGAACTGCCTTTTTCATAATCGGCCTCATCCTATTCTACCTTGGACAATGGGGTGGAGGGGATGTAAAACTCATGGCAGGTATTGGTTGTACCTTGGGCTATTTGGCTTATGCAAACTATTTCACTGAAGGGTTCTTTCCGTATTATCTGACATACTTCATAAACATGGGTTTCATCGCACTACCATATGTTATCATTTATGGTTTAATTCTGGGAATAAAAAATCCTGAGACAAAGAGTGAATTCATGAAATACTGGAAGGATATCAGAACAAAGGTAGTTTTCTTACTCTCTTTTCTACCCTCCATCTTTGCATTTTCTCTGGGTCAAAATTCGTTGGGTATCCTCTATCTATTCCTACCACCACTGATGATATCGGCTTTATATCTTAAAGCTGTGGAGATGACGGCCCTACAACAAGTAACTGATGTTATCGAACTTCACGAAGGAGATATAGTAGCAGAGGATCTCATTATAGAAAATGAAAAAATTGCCAGCAAGAGAAACATTGAGGGTCTGAGTGATGAAGATATTCAGAAAATCCAAAGACTTGCACTGGATGGGAAGATTCCCAGTAAGATTAAAATCAAGGAGGGCATCAGATTCGCTCCTATCCTCTTCCTGACGTTTCTTTCAATTTTGTGGATTGGAAATCTTATGGAGATATCCCTGGAGATTTTGGTCTAAATTATATAAATTATAAATATATACTTCTCTAATATTCTATATGGAATTAATAAAGAAGATTCTGAGAGAGAGTTTTCCCATACTTTTTCTTTGTATGGTTGGAGGGGTAGTGGCGGGCGTAGTCCTTCATGATATGGAGATAGAACTGACTACAATACCGGGGCTCCTTATCCTTCTCCCCGCTATCTTGGGGATGAGGGGTAATATCAGTGGGGCCTTGGGATCAAGACTGGCTTCCGCTCTTCATCTTGGCTTAATTAACCCGGAATTGAAATGGAACAAACCATTAAGTGATAATTTCTTGGCGTCCATTATTCTAAATGTTGTCATGTCCTTCCTGCTTGGAATAATTGCCTTTCTAACCTGTGTAGCCACGGGTTGTAGAGAGGCATCCATTATTCAGCTAACCGCTATATCATTAATTGCGGGAACATTGGCTGGATTAGTCCTAACATTATTGTCTATATTCCTTGCCCTGGTCACATTCGCTCGTGGCTTAGATCCAGATAATGTCCTTATGCCCTTACTTTCAACGGTAGGTGATATAATTACTGTTCTATGTCTCCTAATAGCTGTTAGAATTGTTGACCTTTTACTCGGAATCAATTTTTAAATTAACTAAACCATATATAAATAAACAATAAAAAAATGGCAGAAGAAGTGGAAGAGGTAGATGAAATCGTAGACCATGCTATTTCTCAAAAAAGAAATGTTAAAGACATCCTGGTAGAGATGAAGGATACATCTGAACTGATGGTTGATCTCGCTTATTCGGCTTTATTTACAAATAGCAAGGATATCGCAGAGGAGGTACAAGAGTTAGAGCAGAAGATGGATGATCTGAGATATGAGATCGAAACCCTACTTCTTTTGGCAGCAAGAACCCCCGAGGAAGCGGCAGATCTATCCGGAATTATGCATGTTGCAGTTGCTGCAGAAAATATCGCAGATTCTGCAGAAGAGATAGCAGATGTGGTTCTAAGGGGAGTGGGGGATCATCCCATCTACAAAACTATGTTGGGTGAAGCAGAAGAACAGGTAGTGAGAACAAAGGTCAGTAGTAGATCTGAGTTGGTTGGAAAAACCTTGGGGGAGTTTCGGGTCTCTACCAAAACCGGTTGTTATATCAGGGCCATCAGAAGGGGAACTCAGTGGATCTATAACCCCGGAAAAGATACAAAAATTATGGAAGGCGACATACTCATAGCCAGCGGAAGTGAAAGTTCCGTAGATGTGCTGAAAGAATTGAGTAAATAAATCGCCCTATAGTGAGTCAGAGTATCTGCCAATCGGGTTACTATGTGTAGAAACCTATTTTTTATATCCCCATTTTTATAGATAAAATGCCTATTTATATACATTTATGTATATTTATATACTAAAATGTATAATAATTAATAATTACTATTACTATGGATACCATTAATGTAATCCCCATATACAAGGAAATAAAGGAAAGGGGCCCGGAGTTGGTTTATAGCGCAGTTAGAAGCGAGAATACCTATCTCTTAGAGTCATGTGAAGGCGGAGAAAAGATAGCGAGATATTCATTCATAGGCTTTAATCCAGCCGCCAAATTGACTGTGGATAATGGTAAAATAAATTTTAATCTTTTTGATCCAGATCTTAAAGACTTGGAAGTAAAAGGTGAAAATCCCATAGAGATTCTAAGAAATCTGATGTCACAATTTAATATAACGGGGAAGACATTATCGAGATTCTTTGGTGGCTTTGTGGGTTACTTTTCATATGACTTGGTGAGATACTTTGTAGATTTGAATTCAAACACGAGAAATGACCTGAAAGAGCCCGATTGTGAATTTATCCTAGCTAAGAATAACATAATCTTTGACCACAAAAAGAAAAAGACTTATCTGATTTCGCACCAGTTTTTACCCACAAATGGGGAGATTGACAGATCTTCCATTCTTGAAGAATTGGAAGAAATTTCAGAGAGCATCTCTTCTTTTCCCCACTATGAAAAGAGGGAAGAAATGGAAAATTCAAATAATTTTTCATCCAATATATGCAAAAGAGAATTTAAAGAAAATGTAGAAAGGGCTAAGGAGTACATCTATGCCGGCGATATCTTTCAGGTAGTTCTCTCTCAGAGATTTGGGGTAGATTTTGATGGGGATAAATTTCAAGTCTATAGTACATTAAAGAGAATCAATCCATCCCCGTATATGTACTATCTTGATTTTGGAGACAGGAAGATAATAGGTTCTTCCCCGGAGATGTTAGTCAGGGTTGAAAATAGAAGGGTAGAGACATATCCAATAGCTGGGACAAGACCGAGAGGAGAAACACCGGAAGAGGATAAAAAACTGGAAAGAGAGATGCTACGGGATGAAAAGGAACTTGCAGAGCACCTGATGTTGGTTGATCTCGGAAGGAATGATATTGGAAGGGTTGCAAGATTTGGCACAGTAAAGGTGAAGAGATTCATGCAGGTAGAGAAATACTCTCATGTGCAGCACATGGTTTCGGAGGTGGTTGGAGAATTAAAGCCAGGAATGGATGAATTCGATGCTTTACAGAGTATATTTCCAGCCGGAACGGTCTCTGGAGCACCGAAGGTGAGGGCGATGGAGATCATAGAGGAATTGGAGCCGACGAGGAGAGGTATTTACTCCGGGGCAGTTGGTTATTTTTCATTTAACAGAAATATGGATACCGCAATTACTATAAGAACAGTAGTTTTTGAGAAAGACAGAGCTTATATACAGGCTGGGGCGGGAATAGTTGCTGACTCAATCCCCGAGAGGGAATTCCAGGAGACGATGAATAAAGCGAGAGGGATGTTGAAGGCACTGGGTGTGGGAGAATGAAAACCTTAGTAATCGACAACATTGATTCATTTGTCTATAACCTGGTGCAGTACGTTGGTATCCTTGGAGGAAACCCCATTGTAGTTCAGAATACAATGGATCTTGATAGAATTAATGAGATTATCAAAAAAGAAAAGGTAACTCGTATCATAATCTCCCCTGGACCCAGGACTCCAAAGGATGCGGGAATCTCCAATAAGATCATCGAGAAATTTAAGAGGATTCCAACATTGGGCGTTTGCTTGGGTCATCAGTGTATTGCTCATGTATTT
>Ga0190362_1000101_pt1 | contig 11148 bp, 12 predicted proteins | sample 48721856_MG_FD_163437 | JGI IMG/M metagenome (GOLD analysis project Ga0190362, IMG submission 163437) | Hydrothermal vent microbial mat bacterial communities from Southern Trench, Guaymas Basin, Mexico - 4872-18-5-6_MG | ecosystem: Environmental > Aquatic > Marine > Hydrothermal vents >...
CTCTTGCTAACTGCCGGATTACGCTGGGTCCTGTTTCAAATAGAATTGTTTCACTGTTGTCTATAATAAAACTTACAGTTTCTTGTTTATCCGTTTGACCCGCACCATTCCCTAAGAAGATTAATTTAGTCATCGTGTATTTAGAATGTTTTGTATTTTTATATTTATAAAAGTATGCCATTTATAATGTAGGATATGTTTATCAATGTTTAACTTAGGGGATGTTAAGCATGGTCGAAGTACCTTTAGATGAAGCAAAAATAGGGCTCCTCATAAAAATGAATGAGGAATATGGTTTGAATGGTGTTGTGGCGTTTGCTTTGCTTCAATTATCTCAAGCTAGTGTTGATGGTATCCAAGGTTGGCTTAACAAAACGTTAGAGGAGAATGAAGAATTAAAAAAGAAACTAAAAAAATTTGAACCATTTAAAGAATCACATCTTCAAAGACCTTTGCGAGAATTAGTAACTAAGAATAAAGACTTGAATTTGAATGGTATTCGGGTAATATACACTGGAAGGCACAATATATACGAAATGAAAGATCCTAATGACTTGTTTAGTTGTTTAGCTGAAATTAAGGCAGAAAAGCCAAAAAAGATGATTGAAACCATAGAAGATAGAAAAATGGAGCTGCTTAACGAGTATTATAAAAAAGATTTTCCAATTGGAAGTGTAAACCCTTTCAATTCGATAAATAACAGAGGAATAGCACTCGGGAAGGTAAAGGGTGCTTTGAGAGCTTCTACCGAAGAAATTTCTATTTTTGGATCTACTGGGACACACCTTTTTGAGGATCTTCTTCCTCTGCTGAAAGAGAAAATGTCGGGAAGTAACATTAGCTGTAGGGTGATAGCACATGTCTCTCCTGACGTTAGACGTCAATTAGAAACGAATAATATCAAAGTGAAAAGTTTAAAAAGATATTTCGATGGAAGAGAAATAGATAAAAAAAATCCATCGTATCCTTTAAGATTTATTCTTACCGAACATTGGGGGGTTTATTTTTCAGAGGGAGTTAGAAAAGGGGCTAAAATGGGCGGTAGAACTAAGAATGCCTATTGGAAGCCATATTCTATCTTTATATAGATGGGTATTTAATGAACTCTGGGATAATGAACGTTATACCGAATAGGATTTTCATAAGAGTGGCATTCTTGATTTTACTTAACATAAGCTATGTGTAACTTTAAGCTGGTGTACCATATTCTTCAATTGAAATAAACGAGATTTGAGGTTATTTACGCTAAAGTTCCACTTTGCGCAAAGATAAAAAAATTTAAATACCATAGAGAGCTTATTTTATTTGGAGGTGAATAAAAAGGGGGGAGAAGTTTTAGAAACGGTGAAAAGAGAGGGTGTCAAAACGAAGGTAATTTCGCCTTATGACAATAGCGCAAGGCTTTTGAAAACAAACGCTGACAAAAGTTGCGTGACCGGGTGCGATTCCCGGCACCTCATATCTTTGGGGGAGGTGAAAGAGAATGCACGCACCTCTGTCCCCCTCCGGATTTAGCTATGTGAGGGGGGTATATGAAGGTAGTGGTAACCCCCTGGGCGAGGTTACCACACAGGCTCGATTGCTCGAGCCAAGGAACGCCCTGATTGGTGAGCAGAATGCGAAAGAAGGGGTAGGAGGTGATGTGATATGATAAACTTCATAATAAACGAAATCAAAAAGTTAGGAGCAGCACAAAGCGAAGACAAAACATTCATTTTGGTCACATTCGGAAGCGCGGGCGCTCGAATCGGCCACAAATTATATAATGTCGCGAGAGTCCAGGGACTACCAGTGGAGTGGGGCTTGGTCATCACGGGAAACTCTAAGGAGGAGAAGTTTTTAGTAAAAACCGGGGTGCCTCAGGATCGCATTATAAAACTCCTCGATGAAGGTGCCTCAAGAGAGATTGAATTGGGCTGTGAGAAGCTCGAGGAACGAGAAATCGAAATTATCGAGACAATAAAGCGATTTTTGAACAAACCAAACTCAATTATCATCGTAATAGGTGGCTATGCCGGGGGCACCTCAGGCGCATGCTGCCGTAAGGAAATACTCGAAGATATCGCCCAATACACTAACGCAGATTCAATTTTTTACTTCGCAATCGCTTCCCACGAAGACGCAGATGACCTAGTTTTGAAAAATGAGGCGAATGAGTTCGAGAATTTGACCTACCGAGCTTCCCATGACTCACGTTTTGAGCGGATAAGCATCATAGTCATCCAAAATCGGTTCCCCGACTATAACTACTGTAATAGGGTTATTATTAATGAAGCGATTCTGCCGCTGATGAAATGCCTGATTAGACCTGACCTCAGCGGCGAGCAGCGCCTTTAAAAGCGATACCTTACAGGTGTTTTTGGAACAATGGCCACCGCCGAAGAAGCGGGGGTGAAATCGGATAAACAATCGCTGCATAGGCTTGTGGACTATAGCGCGAGAAATAACTTCATCGAGGCTCCAGATCCAGGTGGAGTATTTGAGCATATAATCGCCCTTATTCAATTACCCACGGCGAAAATCACCGATACTGTAAGGCGAAATCTCAGAGAGGAAATAGCTGCGAGGTTTGATATCCCACAGAAATCAGTGGAGGTCTTCGGCGCTCCTGAAGATCTAACAAGCGTGACGAGGTTGGTTCTGCTCTGTTGCGGGATTAAAAATAATCCAAAGTATAGGGATAGTGGTCTGTTCAGAACATTACAAAAATCGAGAAAAATCGAAATCGAAGAGCTGGAGGATTGGAAAAGGAGATCGCGTAAGAGCTTTTTTAAAGCGAATCATGTAAGCGAAGAGAGTAAAGAAGTTTCGGAGGTAGCTTAAAAATGTCAGCAATTGGATATATAACGATGGGAAACTACAAGCAGAAAGATGTTGATGAGGTCCGAAGATGGCCAACAACCCTCCTTTTTCTTTCTTTGCTTTTTGGTGTATCCACTCTCGTTGCTGCTTTCCTGCGATGGACAGATTATACTTCTCCTTACGCTGCCACTCCCCCACTCACCTTTCCTGAATGGCTTACTCCCGAGAGAGTTATAGCGGTATTAGCACTACTTACAGCACTGTTCGCCCTCATTTCGGTTTTATATTACTACTTAAAACCAGCAAAGGAGACCAAAACGGAGAATCTTCTTGCACTTTACCACTCCAATATTTCAAGACATCATAACAACACTACCTCGAAGATAGTCACTGAGCACGGAAAATTGGCTTATGCAACGGCTCTACACGAACTCGATCCTTCTTGCCCAACCAATGAGTATGAGTCGCTAATTTTCGTCCAGACGAATCCTGCTCTTACGCAAATAGATTCCGAGGAATATCTCAACGCTGTTAAACTGACCTACCCGCAAAAGACCTCCGTCATAATAAACCCATTCTGGGCTGAAAATGTGTCCAAAGATTCTGAGACAGATGAAATATTTGAGTATATAAAAGAGAACGAAGACAATGGCTGGAAAAATTATCAAGGAGTCATTAACATTGTCTTGGAAACCGTCGTGATGGAGCGAACATCAAAAATGGAAGACCTGCTGGATAAAGCCGTTATGACGATGATAAGGGGTTTGATGGCTGTGAACGGAAGAGACAAATATATTGAAAAACACTGCTTCATAGGGTTTGTATGCAAAAGAAACCCAGAAAGAAAAGCAGAACTCGTCTACGATGCCTTTGAGAGGGTCATGAGCTTGCCTCCCATAGAACTTACGAAGGTTAAAAGAATGCTAATCGTCATCGCTACTCCTGACGAAGAGGCGACACAACCACATCTGCCAAATATCAAGTCTCAAATGCAGAAAAAATATTCTATACCGCCAAATACACCAATTACTGATGTTCTGCTGAGAAATGAAATAGACGACCATTATTATGCACTGATTCTCTTCTCCACGGAGTATAAAACAGAGGATATAAAGGAGGTGGCGAACCAATGAACAAAAAGCAAGTGAATATGATTGTGGCAATTGGTTTGGCAACCTTAACACTAATCACTTCAGCCAATGCCTTCTCAATGACCGAAGCGAGAGAAAAGTACATCAATGCTACAAATATCCACAATGAGATAATCAGTCATTACGAAAAGAGAGTTGACTTATTTCTGCTCTACAGTAGTCAAAGCATAGTGACTGAATATAATGCCACCCTCAGAGATATTAGCACATCCTTTTCAGTTCTCGAAAAGACACACAATAAGCTGCTGGAAGAATATCCAAGCGATAAAAATTGGACTGACACTGCGACCGAGCTTGATCGGATGGCAAACTGGCTGCGAGCCTATGAGCAAGATCAAATTATACACTTAGAGAGAAAACTCAGAAAGGAATTAGAGGCACAATACGCCGTATTGGCTAACAATGTCAGCGAAGAAATTAAAGCTAAAACTATAAACCCGTTGACCCTTACGAAGGCAGAAGGATTCTATAATCACTCACAGGAAATATGGACTAATGCCACTCCTGAGTGTCCAGTTGAAGCTATAGACTCGAATTACTACCTTTTAGAAGCAATAGATACTTTATCCTCAGCGACGGGGGATATTATCATCTTGAACTGGTTACAAGAAGCAGAGAGACTTCAGAAAAAAGTTGAGCAGAATATCACCTATGCTAAGTCCATTGGAGTACCGGACAACCGCATACCTTATGCGCTATATGAGGATTCTAAAGACAAATCAGAAGCTGCAAGAGAATACCTGAATATAAAAGATCGAGAAAAGGCTCATAACTTTGCAAATCAGTCTTTAAAATCCATTTCTGTGGCAAATATTGAATTAAGCATAGCGATAAGAGAAAGGGAGGATTGGATAAAAAGTCATAACAGTAAAAAGATGGTAGGAATGATCCTCTCATTGGTTCCGCTGATGATAGGACTGCTGAACTACGCATTAAGGTTAAAAAAGAAGGAGGAGTATGTAGATACCAGTGACGCAGAGATTGGCAAAGCCAAAAAGATATTAAAAGTGCTTGGGGTGATAACGTTAGTCTGTCTGTTTTATTTCATAGTTCTTTTTTAATCGGGGAGGTGTTTTGCAATGGCTATAAAATTTTTAAAACGGAAAAGGAAAGAACAAGAAAGGACTATATCCGATGATAGCGTACTTGCAGTGACTCTTACAGCATCGCTGCATGACCTCCACAGAAAAAAATCATCTACCATAAGAGGTTCTTTTATTCGTTTAAGGCCCGTTATTGAAGATTTCAACTACGATAAGGTTACAAAATTATCCCCATCGTCTGACTCAATTATATCAGGGAAACTTGCGCATCTAAAAAAACACACAGTTCCACTACTAAGGTTCCATCACTTATTTGAGGCTCCTATCACACCGAAAATCAAAAATATCAAATATGAGGATCCAATTAAAGTGGAAGAGCCGGGCAGCATCGTTGAGAATATAAGAGATACTCTTGCTCGCCTCAAAGAAAGAGTAAAAGGCTATGTAATCACAATAACTGAGCGAGATGTGGAGGTGCCTTACCAGCTTACCCCAGAAATGTTTGAAAGTGCAGAAGCAGTCACAAAGGATTGCAAAACAGAAGAAGAAAGAGCGAAAGCGCTATTTGATTGGTTAGAAGCTGAGCTACAATACGGAACGTGTAAACGAGGGACCGTAGGTTATAGGAACTCAAAAGAGGTATTTGAGCAAAAAGAGGGCGTATGTGGCGAAATGACTTATACCTACGTAGTTACCGCTAGAAGTGTTGGTCTTAAGGCGGGATATGTAAGCGTTACGAAGGATACATACGGAGATGATGTGCACCACGGCTGTGCGTATGTATGGCTTAACGGGCGAGATGTGCTGGTGGATATAGCATATCACACCTTTGATATTCATCACCAAGAATACTCCAAGCTTTCGGATAGGGAAGCGATACGACAGTTTAAATCATGGAGGTAAATAAGAATGCCACATAAACACGGATTGTCACATGCATTGGCTGCATTTGTGTGCACTCTGGTAGCCTCGTTGCTGGCATGTATCCTGAAGGACTACTTACCAATCCACTTATTTTTTAGAGCCGGCCAGTACTTAACCGCAATGTTGGGCTTACCATATTCCGGGGACGTGCTTTCTATTGCGCTCATCACTACAATCTTAGCTTTTATATGGGGCGTTGCTTTTTATTATTTGCACGAGGAGAGATAAGAATGATCCGCTTAAACATCTGCAACTCATAGGATAACAAGATTCCTTCTACAATCCTAGCCTTGCAGGTATAACCACCTGAATAAATGATTTTCCATCGAATCAGGAAGTAAGAAATTCATATATTTCAGGATCACCATGGAAAGAGTGTTTTGACTTTAAAATATCGTCTATCCAATATGCTTTTCCCTCATATATTACCTCAAAAGTCTTTCCAATGTTTTCTGGTCTAATGGAAGAGACATACTTTAGAATCAAACTGTTCTTATGATCTCTTTTGGTGCAAGAGATTATTTCAATCTCACCTGTTGTTGTAGCCATAATGTATCTAGCGGTTTTTGAAATCTCGTTCAGTTTTCTTTTCGCACTTTCAAAAATCATGCTGCCTTCTTCTATTGGAACTTGGAAATACGATGTGCCTCTAACAGGCTTACACTGAAAAAAGCAGTAAGGGGTGACCCCGATTTCACAAAGCTTGCCAAAAAGGTGTCCCAATGTTTTGGGATCATCATTTAATCCCCGCAACAATACAGTATAGTTGAAAATCTTCAACCCCCTTTTAATAAGAGAATTATATGCTTTTATGGTTTCAGCTGAGAGTTCTATTGGATGATTGATACATCCAATAATGTATATTTTCTTTTCTGGTAATGAATGTTTCTCTAGTACATCGATTATCTCAGGATCTGATAAAATTCTTGAAGGTAAATAAACAGGAATTCGTGTGCCAATTCGAATGGTTCTAACATTAGGTAATTTTCTTAAAGCGGATAGTATTTCATCAAGTCTGTCCGTTTCCAAAACTAGGGGGTCCCCACCTGTCAACAGTACACTGTTTATTTCTGGATGAGAATGAATATATCTGATCACAGTTTCTATGTTCTGGATGCTTTCTGTATTTGGCTTACCAACATGTCTCCTTCTAAAGCAGTATCGACAGTAAGAGGCACAGATATCTGTAACTTTAACGAATACAGATTGAGGAAACTTATGCTCAAGCCCTCTTATTGGACAAAATTTTCGTTCTAAACTTACATCAAGAGAACCTACTCCTTCTAATTCTCCTCGATTAGGCATTACCATTTTCATTAAGGGGTCATCTGGATTATTCCAATCTATTAACATAGAATAGTGCTTACTAATCCTAATCGGAAATGCATGGTTTATTTTTTTGATATCCTCCAAAGAAAGACCTAAAAGCTTCATCAATTGGGATTTTTCTGATATAATCTTGTTTATAGTGATGCTTTTTTTCATCTCCTCATGCCAATCTTTGTAATCTTTGTGCATTTAAATCACCTTTGAAATTATACTTTTAAACTTTCCTGAACTTTCAAAATCAATGCTGCTGACAATATGGAATTCCAAATATACTTTCTCTCCAAAGAGCTGACACAATTCTGATCTCAACTTCTTCACAATATTTGAAAAATTCCGAGTAGGTACTATCTTAATAACTATTTGATCAACATCTTCTTGTATTATCTGATATTGCTTTATACTTTTATCTAAAAAAATTGGGAAAACCTGAACGGGAGCAATTCTCTTACCGTTTTCGAGGGTGATAAAGTCGTTATCTCTACCGTGAATACTTTTTATCAGCGGAAAATTTATTCCGCAGTTACATTTCCCAGTTTTCATAGAGACCATGTCTCTCAGATCATATCTTATCAGCGGCATAGTGTAAGAAATAAAACTCGTAACTATACATTTTCCAATTTGTCCATTCATGCATGGCTCATTTTTGCCATTCAAAACTTCAACAATAAGCACATCACTGTTTATATGAAGACTTTGATGTTTGTAACATTCCCAAGCAATATTTCCAACCTCGGCAGCTCCATAAAAATTGAATATTTCACAATCGAAAGCCTCCTTGATAATTTTAAAGCTGCTTTCTCTCAAAACTTCACCGGAGCAGAAGATGAGCCTAGGTGCTGAAACACAAATTTTATTTTCTAAAATGTGCCGCGCTATAAGTTCCAAGAGAGATGGAAAGCCAAAGATAATATCGGGAGAATATTCTCTGAGTAGGGATGCTTGTGTAGATATTGTACAATTTGAAGGGATTGGAGCAACTCTAAAAAACCCTATTCGCTCATACCACTTTCCTGTCATTTTCATATCCATTGTTGTCCCTCCACATCCTACCAATGCTACTTTATCATTTACTCGAAGACCATTCATCATTTCAGCACGTAATCGAACCATATCCATTATCATTCTCTCTGCTTTTCGGAAGATTAGATTAACAGGGGTTCCAGTTGAACCACTTGTACTTTGGCGAACTAAATCGGGTGAGTTTATGTACTTTTTACTTATACAATTTTCGATTCCAAATTCCATTAAATCTGACTTCTTAGTAATTGGAATAATATTCAAATCTTCTACAGATTTAATATCCGCTGGTGAAATGTGATTTTCTCTAAAAAGTTTTCTGTAATATGGAACAGTCTGATAAGCATGAGATATCAGACTTTTTAACTTATAATCCCGCAATTCCCTTATTTTTTCCTCAGATGCCCTGAATCTGCAAGCGTATCTTAAAAAAGTAAATAATGCAAAGAAACTATCAAAAGGCACATTGCTCTTTCCTACAGGAGGTACGGATTCGCAGAAATTACTTTTCATAATAAATCAGCCCCATATAAAGTAGTTGGGATAGAAAAGATTTTACATCTTTCTCTATCTTATCAGGGGATTCATCAGGAAACTTCTCACATAGCATTTTTATTATCTGTTGGAGATAAGAACCTTCTCTTAAATTCTCTATTATAAATGCTCCTGAGGGATTACATGAATAAAAGGAATTCGTATTTCTATCATAGATAACACATCCAAAATCTTCCCTTCTAAACTTAACATTCTTCTTACACCTTATGAATACCTCGTTAGTTATTTCTTTGTTTTTATTGGACATCTCGGGTCACCAATCAAATAACTGCCTGAAAGATTGTATGCAGAACCCATACAGCCCCCACCGCAATATCTTCTTTCTGAACAGGCTATACAATCTGATGGAACACTATTTATTGTTTTCCTGAGAGAAAGGAAAAGTGTTGATTCATTCCAAATTTCCTTGAAACTTTTTGTTTTTATATTACCTGCTACTAGATTTCTAAGCAGGGGACAGGGAAATACATCACCATTTGGCGCAATATAACATCTTGTTTCACCACAAGAGCATCTTGCAGATGCTTCAGACCCTATTGTTTGCATTTTATTCGCACTATAATAGTAATTTTTATTTTTATTGAATAGAAATGAAAATGTATAATCTAAATTTACCAAAATGTCTTTATTCACCGATCCATTCAAGCTATCAAAGTACGAAAAAATTTTCTGCCACTGAGAATGATCAAGCCTTTGATCTTTCCAAACACTTAATCCTCGGCCAGCAGGCATTAAGTCGGATAAATGAAACGCAGAAACATTCAGCCTCGTTGCTAATTCAAATATCTTAGGTATCTCCTTATAATTTTTTTGACACGCAACTGTGCTAATTGTTACTTTTATACCGTTATCTGTTAGTTTCCTTATAGCATTTAATGTTTTCTGAAAACCAAAACCCTGAATTTCATTATGAACAAGGGAAGAAGAGCCGTTCAGACTTATTTGAATCGCATCGACTGTTTTACATATCTCCTTGAAGTAACGATGAATTAATGTACCATTTGTAGAAATGCCGATGTCGAGACCTACATCTTTCGCATAACAGTAGACATCAAAGATGTCGCTCCGCGTGAGTGGTTCCCCACCAGTGAAGTGGACTAATGCAACTCCGATATCTGAAAGTTGAGATATTACATTTTTCAACTGCTCTGTATGAAGTTCGTATGTTAATTGACAGCACTGTGAATTAGCTATACAGAAAAAACATTTTTGATTACATTTTGAAGTGACCTCGATCCCTACTTCAAGAGGTGCTTTCAAGTCCATAGGATATATCACCCCAAAAGCTATTTAGATACTGCCTCAGGGGTATCTTTAATCTCTTCTCAAAAGCGGATCTGAGTTGGTCATAATGAAGGTGCATAGATGCTGCTATCGGACATCGCGGATCGGCAATATCTAAGCGTCCAAATATGTTATAAGAAACAGCCATACATCCCCCTTCACAAATGGTTAAATATTCACATCCTTCACAACCTAAAGGTGTATTAGAATCCCTTATCAAGAGTATCTTTTCTTTTATACATTGCCATAGTTGACGAAAGCTGGTGTTTTTTATATTGCCAACACTCAAGGAACGAGCCAAGTCACAAGGGAGAACATTTCCATCAGATGTTATTGTACATCTATCTCTTCCACAAGGACAACCTGGAAATATGGACTTAAAATTCTTAAAGAGATGTGCAAGAAACTTTTTATCAAAAAGGAGATGTAGAAAGCGGTAACCAATCTTTAGATTAATTTTATTTTTCCGTTGTGGATTGAGGAGAAAAAACTCTATGAGATCTTTCCATTGCTTAGGTCTAAGTGCTTGGACTGACCATATATCCATTCCCCAACCTGCTATTTGAAGATCCATTAGATTGAAACTCGATGCTCCAAGAATCTCTGCAAGTTCAATTATTTTTGGAATATTACCAAAGTTACTTTGACACGCGACTGTTCCAATCTGTAACTTAATGCCCGTTTCACCAATCAGTTCGGCTGATTTAATAATCCTTTCCAGTTCACCTCCGCGTGTTGTATTATGTATATTCTGGGCACTTCCATCGATAGATATCTGGATAACATCAACAATATCAATAAGAGAATCGATAATATTGTGTCTTAAAATAGTACCATTCGTAGTCACCTTAACACTTATATTTAATGTCCTTGCATACTTTAGAAGATTTAACAGATCCGATCTGAGGAACGGCTCTCCACCAGAGAAATCAATAGTAAAGACGCCCAAATCTGACAAATCCGAGATTAATCTTTTAAATTCTTCATAGGAAAGTACACTCAATGATTTTTTTTGAAAATCTCCAATCAAACAATATTTACAT
>Ga0190362_1000103_pt1 | contig 11122 bp, 11 predicted proteins | sample 48721856_MG_FD_163437 | JGI IMG/M metagenome (GOLD analysis project Ga0190362, IMG submission 163437) | Hydrothermal vent microbial mat bacterial communities from Southern Trench, Guaymas Basin, Mexico - 4872-18-5-6_MG | ecosystem: Environmental > Aquatic > Marine > Hydrothermal vents >...
TATCATAATCTCCCCTGGACCCAGGACTCCAAAGGATGCGGGAATCTCCAATAAGATCATCGAGAAATTTAAGAGGATTCCAACATTGGGCGTTTGCTTGGGTCATCAGTGTATTGCTCATGTATTTGGTGGAAAAATCAGGCGGGCAAAAACGCTGATGCATGGAAAAACAAGCCTAATTGAGCACAATGGTAAGGGAATCCTGAATGGCATTTCAAATCCATTAGAGGCTGTGAGGTATCATTCCTTGGTTGTAGATGATAAAACCCTGCCTCAATGCCTGGAAATAATAGCAAAGAGCTTGGACGATAATGAGATAATGGGTCTAAAACACAGGAAATATGAGATCTATGGGCTTCAGTTTCATCCGGAGTCAATATTAACAAGGGAGGGGATAAAAATAATTGAGAATTTTCTGAAGATATAAGAATGTTAATCGAGGACGATAAAAATCTGGTGATAGGTAAAGTGAGGATATTTGGAAAATTTGGAAGGTGGAGAATAGTAATATTGGGGTTCCTCATCCTCCTTCCTGTTTTGGTGTGGCTGGCTTATGATTTCTGGGTCATCCCACATAGCTATCCCCTATGGGCATATCTCTTCGTTATCATGATTATAGATTTGGTTATATATATGATGGGGACAAATAACTTTTATATAGAGACCCCGGTAATATTCGATAAGATAAATCACAGGGCTATAGTAAGTCCCACTAAAATAAGCATTAATCCATCAGATATATTTAGAAAGAGTGCCAAAGCACTAATAATGGGTAGAGAGATAAAATTCAGGGATATTACTGGGATAGAGATCGAGAAGAGGAGGGTATGGTATGACTATTTATCTGACTATTTAGCATATGGTGGATCAAAGCAATTTAGGTTGAGGGTTAGATTACTTACCGGGGGTAAAGAGATCTTGCTCTATGATGATAAATGTTTTGAAGAAGAGATAAAGGGGATTACTGATGCGATCTCAGGTATTGGATTAATGGTATCTCAGTAGGAGTAATAAAAGATGAAAGAATTTATCCAGAAATTGATGGAGGGAAAAAACCTAACTGAGGAAGAATCCAGAAGGGCAATGCAGATGATAATGTCAGGTAAAGCCACAGATGCACAGATTGCCGGCTTTTTAATAGCGCTGAGAATGAAGGGGGAAACCCCGGAGGAGATAGCGGAATTTGCAGGGGTTATGAGGGAATTCTCCCGGAAAATAGAGCCAAGGATTGAACCGTTGGTTGATGTCTGCGGAACTGGGGGTGACAGAATCAACACATTTAATATCTCAACCACTGCAATGTTTATCGTTTCCGCTTCCGGAATTCCAGTTGCTAAGCATGGAAACAGGGCGGTATCATCAAGATGTGGATCGGCAGATGTCCTTGAAGAACTGGGAATTAACCTGAACCTGGAACCTGAAAAGATCAGAGAGGGGATAGAAAAGATAGGGATTGGATTTATGTTTGCCCCCTTACATCACTCCGCAATGAAGTATGTTATGCCCGCTCGAAGGGAATTGGGGGTAAGAACAGTCTTCAATATTCTTGGTCCATTGACAAATCCCGCAAATGCCTCAGCTCAGCTGATGGGTGTCTTTGATCCAGATCTTACTGAAAAGATGGCAGAGGTCTTCAGGTTGCTAAAACTTAAAAGTGCAATTGTTGCGTATGGTGAACCAGGTCTGGATGAGCTCTCAACCCTGGGGAAGACGAAGATCTCTGAATTGAGGGATGGGAAGATCAGAACGTATTTCATCCGGCCAGAGGACTTTGGATTATCTAAGGCTAAAGCAGAAGACATAACTGGCGGAAGTGTAAAGGAGAATGCAAGGATTTTAAGGGATATTCTATCGGGAGAAGAAACCGGGGCCAGGAGGGATATAACCCTGTTAAATTCTGCAGCGGGAATTGTTGTTGGCGGAGTGGCAGATAACCTTAAAGAGGGGTATGAGATAGCAAGAGATGTTCTGGATTCTGGAAAGGCGTATAAAAAATTGGAGGAATTTATAGAATTTGCGAAATGAAATTTAAATTTGAAAATATTGCAGAGGAGAAATTTAAAGAAATTAAGGCATTAAAGGAAAAGCGCAGTCTGATTTCTGCGATTGAAAAAACCGAAGGGAGTGGCTTAATTCCGGTAATTGCAGAGATAAAGAGGAGAAGCCCCAGCAAGGGAAAGATCAGGGATGTAGATTTAGCAAGAACGGCAAGACAGATGGAGAATGGCGGGGCGTGTGCGATCTCCGTTTTGACAGATAAAAATTTTGACGGCTCTCTGGAGGATCTAAAGAGGGTAAAGGAGGCTGTGAAAATCCCCGTTCTTCGCAAAGACTTCATCGTTGATGAATTTCAGATCTATCAGAGCTATGGAGCCGGGGTGGATGCTGTTTTATTAATCGTTTCCCTGCTGAGGGAGAAAACTATGGAATTTGTGGAATTGACACATGAGCTTGGAATGGAAGCCCTAGTTGAGATTCATAACGAGGATGAAATTAGATTTGCATTGGATTCTAATGCCAAATTGATCGGGATTAATAACAGAAATTTGAAAACCCTCCAGATAGACTTAGGCACTACAGAATCCCTGACAAGGAAAATTCCAAAAAACAGAATAATAATCAGTGAGAGCGGGATTAATGATAAAGAGGATCTGAAGAGGGTATTAAAGGCCGGAGCTAATGCAGTTCTGATCGGGACGAGTATAATAAAAGCAGAAAATATCGAAGAGAGGGTGAGGGAATTCGTGGAAAATGACCAAGGTAAAGATCTGTGGAATAACAAATAAAGAAGATGCACTGATAGCTATAAATTATGGAGCGGATGCGATCGGGGTTGTAAATGTTAAAGAATCTAAGAGATTTGTGGACTTAAATAAAGCGAGAGGGATATTCGATGCATTGCCGATCTTTGTTTCTAAGGTCGTGGTTTCGATGCCAGAAAGCATAGAAGAGGCACTTGAGATATCAAAGACAAGGGCCAATTACATCCAACTCCATGGTGATGAAACAGTGGATTTCGTTAGAGAATTGAAAGAAAAAACTAATCTGGGGATAATAAAGAAGATTTCCGTAGATGAGAATTCCTTGGAGAATTCAAAGAGATATTCGAGGGTGGCAGATGCAATTTTACTGGATACGAGGGTTAGAGGCTTATCTGGAGGAACCGGGAAGACTCATGACTGGGATATTAGCAGGAAAATTGTGGAATCTATCAGAAAGCCGGTGATTCTTGCAGGTGGCCTGAACCCAGGAAATCTGGAAGAGGCAATAGAAAAGGTAAGGCCATATGCTGTTGACACATCAAGCGGCGTTGAATCCAGACCAGGGAAGAAGGATAAAAGGAAGGTTGAACAATTTATAATGGTCGCAAAAAATGAAACTACCAGATAAACTCGGAAGATTTGATAGATACGGGGGGAAATTCGCCCCAGAGGTGTTGATGCCTGCACTTGAAGAGCTGGAAACGGGATTCGAAAAGTACAGAAAAGATAAAGGATTCCAGAGAGAATTGGACTACTACCTGAGGGAATTTGCCGGAAGACCGACTCCCTTATACTATGCCAAAAATCTAACAGAGAAAATCCATGGAGCAAAGATCTATCTGAAGAGAGAGGACTTGGTTCACGGTGGTGCTCATAAACTCAATAATACCCTTGGACAGACCCTATTAGCTAAGAAGATGGGTAAGCAAAGGATAATTGCAGAGACCGGTGCAGGACAGCACGGTGTTGCTACTGCTATTGCAGCAGCAGCACTCGGAATCAGGTGTGAGGTTTATATGGGAACTGAGGATATAGAGAGGCAGAAGCTGAATGTCTTCAGAATGGAGTTGATGAACACTAAGGTAATCCCAGTTAAATCTGGTTCTAAAACATTAAAAGACGCGATAAATGAGGCGATGAGGGACTGGTTGACCAATGTAGAAACTACCTATTATCTAATAGGCAGTATTGTGGGTCCACATCCATATCCGATGATGGTTCGAGAGTTCCAACGCGTGATTGGAAAAGAGACAAAGGAACAGATTCTTGAAAAAGAATCCTCTTTACCAGATGCGGTTGTTGCGTGCGTTGGCGGAGGGAGTAATGCAATAGGGACATTCTATGAATTTTTGGAGGATAAGGTTGAATTAATTGGCGTAGAAGCGGGGGGTAAGGGAATTAAAACAGGGGAGCATGGCGCCTCTCTATGTGCCGGAACCGATGGCGTTTTACACGGAACCTATTCAAAATTATTGCAAGATAGATATGGGCAGATAAAGACCTCCTATTCGATTGCAGCTGGTCTAGACTATCCGGGGGTTGGACCGGAGCTGAGTTATTTAGTAAAAAAGGGGAGGATTAAGGTAACATCCGTAACTGATAAGGAAACATTGGATGCATTTAAACTTCTGAGTCAAACAGAGGGAATCGTTCCCGCACTTGAGTCTGCACATGCAATCCATCATGCGGTAAAAATGGCTGAAAGGATGGAAAAGGATCAGGTAATAGTTGTGAATCTCTCCGGTAGAGGTGATAAGGATGTGTTTGTCGTTGCTGAAGCACTTGGGGTGGAACTATGAAACTCAAAGAAAAATTCTCTGAGCTAAGGAAGAGAGATGAGGGTGCATTAATAGGCTTTGTAACAGCGGGAGATCCGACCCCAGAGTTAACAGTAGATATAGTAAATTCCCTTATCAGGGGTGGCATAGACATTATAGAGTTAGGATTGCCGTTCTCGGATCCAATTGCAGACGGTGTAATAATACAGAAGGCCAGCGAAAGATCTCTAAGTGAAGGAATGAATCCAGATCTCTATTTTGAGATAGCAAAGAAGATCGAGGGAATTCCCAAGGTTTGTCTTACCTACTACAATCTTGTCTTACATAGGGGCCTGGAGAATTTTGTCCGAGATTGTCTTAAGTCGGGAATTGATGGTTTAATTGTCCCCGATCTACCGATAGAGGAAGCCACGCCTCTGCTGAATGCCTGTGATAAATACAATGTTAATCTCATTTTTCTGGTTGCCCCAACAACTACTGAGGAAAGGCTGAAGAAGATTCTCCACGTTTCTAAAGGCTTCCTGTACGTTGTTTCATTATTGGGAGTTACTGGAGCGAGGGAGAAATTGTCGGAGAGTGTAAAACCATTACTAAGCAGAATCAGGAAATCTTCCAGTCAGATTCCATTAGCAGTTGGATTTGGAATCTCGAAACCAGAACATATTAGAGAAGTACTAAGGGCGGGAGCAGATGGTGCGATAGTCGGAAGTGCCTTCGTCAGGATAATCGAGAAAAATCTGGATGACAAGGAGAGAATGCTGTCGGAATTGGAAGAATTCACGAGAGAACTAAAGGAAGCTACAAGATGAAGGTCCTATTTCTGGGAACCGGGGAGGCCTTCGGTGAGAGGGCAAATACCAGTATATTGGTAGATGACAGAATTCTTTTGGACTGCGGCTTAACAACTCTGCAGCAATTAATGAAACTGAAATTTGATCTGCACAGGATTTCGGTTGTGTATATATCACACTTCCACGCAGACCATTACTTTGGCTTACCCTCACTGTTTTATGCCTGCAAAGAAGAATCCAGAAAAAATGACCTGGACATCTACACACCAAAAGGAGGGGAGGATTACATTAAGAATCTACTGAGGCTTGCGTATCGGAAGACACTTGGGGACTTTGGATTTAAGATAAATATCCATGAGATTGAAGACGGAGTAACCGACGAATACGAATTTTCCTTCTCTCCAATGAGACATTCTATTCCATGCATGGCTATCTCCATAGAGAAGGATGGAAAAAAGGTAACCTATACTGGTGATGGGATCCCAACCAAAAAGACAGTAGATATGGCAAGGAATTCTAACCTTCTGATCTCTGAAGCTTATATGGAGGGCTTCGATACACATTCTTCAATCTTAGAGGCGGCAAGATTCGCCAGAGAATCAGATGTTGAGAGGCTGGCTCTGGTACATATCAGCAGAAAGGAGGATATAGAAGAAAGGGTGAAGGAGGCGAGAAAAATCTTTCCCTCGATAATTGTTCCGGAGGATTTGAGTGAGATAGAGCTGTGAAAGTGACATATCTTTAATTTTCTAAATCTGATATAATGGTATATAAATGGATCTACAGGAGATTTGGAGGGATAAAGCAACAGAAAAGGGCATCAAAGAGAGACAACATGAGAAAAAAATATTGTTAATGCTACTAATAATTTTCTCTATTTTGTTCATAGTTACCTTTCTTTACTCATTTTACGAATATGGCAAATTTGGGGATGGAATATTCTTTGCCATCATGCTTCTAATAATTTTATATGTTTTCTATAGACGACCTGTTTATAAGGGATCCGCAGTCATCGTTTATAGAGAAGGGGTTAAAGTAATGGATCATTACATCCCAAAGCATAATATAAAGGATATAAAAATAATCCACTCCCCAAGCCACTATAACACCTATAATGGCGAATTAGTTGCTATAACAGATACATCTAAAAAGAAATATGAAACCTATGTTGTTGATATCTCAGGATTCAAAGAGGCACTTCAAAAAAGTTCAGTGGCTGATAGACTAATTGAAACCCATGTTTTTAAAAAAGCCGTTATTCTTGCTATTTTATTGCTTATAGTGATGATGGGGCTATATATTCTACAAGTATATATTCTACGAGTCGGATCAATATTAACCTATCTAACATATATACTGATTGCTATTATATTTATCAAATATGCCAACAATTTCTGAAAAAATTCTGGCCGAAAAATCGGGAAAAAAGAGGGTAGAACCCGGGGAGATCATTGAAGCGAGGGTAGACTATGTCATGCTTAACGATGTAACTGGTCTTCCGGCATTTGAGGTATTCGAGGAATTCCGAACGGAACCTTTAACGGACAGGGTCGTGCTGATCCCGGATCACTACGTTCCGAATAAGGATATCGCGTCTGCAGAGCAGGCAAAGGCGATGCGAGAATTTGCAAGGAAATACAAAATCAAAAACTACTTCGAGGTTGGTAGGGGTGGCGTATGTCATCAATTAATGATCGAGGAGGGTTTTGTAGCCCCCGGGAGGCTTATCGTGGGGGCGGACTCGCACACATGCAGTTATGGAGCCTTGGGCTCTTTCGCCACGGGGATAGGATCTACCGAGGCGGCAGCCGTAATGGCGACCGGAAAGCTCTGGTTCAAGGTTCCGGAGACGCAGAAATTCATCGTGGATGGGAAGCTCAATAGATATGTAATGGGGAAGGACATAATCCTGCATATAATTGGCGATATAGGCGTCTCCGGTTCTCTCTACAAGGCAATGGAGTTCTATGGTTCTGTAATCTCTAAATTATCGCTATCCGACAGAATAACCATATCAAATATGGCTATAGAGGCGGGTGGAAAAGCCGGCATCATCCCTCCAGACAAGAAGGTATTTGACTACCTGAATGGAAGGGTTAGAGGGGATTACAGAGAGGTTTATTCCGATCCAGATGCCGTCTACTCAGAAAAATTCGAATATAACGCAGAAGAGATAGTTCCGACGGTTGCAATGCCCTCCCTCCCGGAGAATACTGCCCCCGCGTCGGAGTTGGGGGGTATAGAGATAGATCAGGCTTATCTCGGATCATGCACCAATGGAAGAATCGAGGATCTGAGAATTGCGGCAGAGATCCTGAAGGGAAAGAAAATTCATGAAGATGTTAGAATGATCGTTGTCCCGGCAAGTAAGAGGATATTTGAGCAGGCAGTGGAAGAGGGTTTAATAAAAATCTTTATGGATGCAGATGCCTATGTCTCCGGACCGACGTGTGGGGCATGTCTTGGGGGTTATATGGGCGTTCTTGCCAAGGGCGAGGTTTGCATATCCTCAACCAATAGAAACTTTATAGGAAGGATGGGTCACAAGGATTCGAGGGTTTATTTAGCCAACCCCGCCGTTGTAGCAGCATCTGCTATAACTGGAAGGATTACGGATCCAAATGAATTGTGATAGGTGCAAGAAAAAATTTACCGACATCGGGAAAAAGATGAAGATTCAAAAAAAAATTCGCGGCAGGGTCTGGAAATTTGGAGATGATGTAGATACGGATCAGATAATCCCAGCTCAATATCTCGTAACCGGGGATCCGAAAGAGCTGGGAGAGCATGCCTTTGAGAATGTCAGACCGGGGTTTGCAAGGAAGGTTAAAGAGGGGGATGTCATCGTTGCCGGGAAAAACTTTGGCTGTGGCTCTTCGAGGGAACATGCCCCAAGAGCATTGATCGGGACTGGAATATCGTGTGTGATTGCGAAATCATTTGCCAGAATCTTCTACAGAAATTCCATAAATATCGGGTTGCCCGTTGTTGAGTGCGATGTTGAGGCAGAGGATGGAGATGAAGTAGAAGTGGATTTCGAGAAGGGGATTGTTGAAGTCAATGGAAAGAGATACAGTTTCCCTTCATTACCCTCATTCTTACTGAATCTGATTAATTCTGGGGGTTTAGTCAGCTATGTAAAGAGTAAACTGAGTAAACTAGAGAAAAGATGCTAATAGATGAGGCCCCAATCGCCGAGGGATTCATAGATCTTCTTAGGTCCGAAGGAATTACAGAACTCTACCCTCCACAGAAAGAGCTGATAGAGAGCGGAATTCTGGACGATGGAAAAAATTTAGTGCTATCTACCCCCACCGCTTCTGGAAAAACACTGGCTGCGGAGATCGTCATGATCAAGTCTCTGGAGAGGGGAAAGAATGCCGTTTATGTTGTTCCTTTACGGGCACTGGCGTATGAGAAATTTTTGGAGTTTAGAAGATATGAAAAATTGGGCCATAAGATAAGGTTGGAGATTGGAGACATGGACTCCAGTAAATACAAAAGAATGCTTGACTTTGACATTCTCGTTACCACCGCAGAGAAATGTGATTCCATTTTGAGATCAAGACCGGAATGGTTCAGAGAGATTGGAATCCTGGTAATGGATGAAATACATTTGATAAACACTGATAGGGGACCAGTTTATGAAATTCTGATCTCAAAATTTCAAAGATTATTTCCAGAGATCCAGATTCTGGCTTTATCCGCCACTATTGGAAATCCAGATGAATTAGCGAATTGGCTAAATGCAAAACTTATTCGGTCAGAATGGAGACCAGTAAAACTTACCGAGAAGGTTAAAGTTGGTGATAAATTTGAAGAACTCAAGAGGATCACAAATAAGGAGGTTGCCGATGGTGGACAGATCCTCATCTTTGTAAGTTCCAAGAGGGGTGCCGAGTCAGTGGCTGAAAAACTTGGAGAAGAACTAAGGCTGATAAGAAAGGGAGCAAATGAATTAAATGAATTGAGAAATATACAAAAAGAAATTCTATCTGCTTTAAATCCCCCAACTCGGCAGTGTAAAAGACTTGCATCCTGCGTTGTAAATGGAACTGCTTTCCATCACTCTGGCCTGGTTAATAAACAGAGAACATTGATCGAGAATTCCTTTAAAAAAGGTTTAATCAAGGTTATTATCGCAACACCTACCCTAGCCGCTGGGGTCAATCTTCCTTCCAGAACTGTGATCATTAGAGACATAAAGAGGTATGAACACGGGAGAATGACATATATTCCCGTCCTGGAATATAAGCAACAGGTGGGTAGGGCAGGAAGGCCAAGATATGATAAAATTGGAAATGCTATAACCCTTGCAAAGACAGATAATGAGAGGGATTTTTTAATGGAAAGGTATATCCTCGGGGAACCAGAACCCATATATTCAAGGCTTGGTGTTATACCTGTGCTACGATTTCATATACTTGCGTCGATAGCATCAAATTTTGCCAATACAGAAGAATCATTGCTGAAATTCTTTAGGTCTACCTTCTTTGGCTATCAATACGGTTCTGAGGAGAGATTCCAAGATTTAATCTTGGATAGTATTGATGAATTAAAAAACTGGAATTTTATACGGTTTAGAGATAAATTTTTATTGCCAACAAAAATAGGGGCGAGAATTTCAGAACTCTACATCGATCCGCAGACCGCTCATAATTATATTTCTTTGCTAAAGAAGGCAGAATCTATGAAGTGGTTTCCATCCTTGGGCCTGTTAGAGATGTTATGCGACTCATTGGAAATGCCCCTGTTATGGGTAAATCGCTGGGAGGAACAGAAACTCTTGGCAGAGATCGAATCTGTAGAGGATGAATTACTTCGTTTGCCCGAGGAGGATTCAAATTTTCTGGAGCGATTCAAAACAGCAAGGGTATTATATGACTGGATAGATGAGTATTCTGAAGAGGATATACTCAGGAAACACAGGGTTACCCCGGGTTTGTTGAATCAGAAGCTGCAGATTGCAGAATGGTTAGCATATTCTGCATCCGAGATCTCCAAGATTCTGGGACTTAACAGGTCGGTAAAGGAACTGAAAAAATTGGAGATGCGAATCAGACATGGTGTAAAAGAGGAGTTAATCCCGCTGGTAATGATAAAAGGGATAGGAAGGGTGAGGGCAAGAAGGCTATGGAATGCTGGATTTAAGAAACCAGGTGATCTAAAAAATGCCTCTGTGAGGAGATTGACTCCATTATTGGGGGAGAGAACTGCCGAGAAGATTAAGATGGAATTGGAATAACTTAATTATGGCATATTTATTATATATCCCCATAATTATTATTAAATGGCAGATCTCTTTAAATGGCCCAGGATATGGTTTGAGATCTTTTTGAAACCCGAAGAGACCGCATCCTCTTTGAAGAAGGAAAAACCAGGCTGGTTGATGGAGTAGCTTCTTTTGGATTTTGCAGTTTCTTGATAGGCCTCATAGCTTTTATAATTTCAACAATCCTCGCCATTCTGCTTGGATTTCCTTTAGGTGCTCCACTTGCTATCTTCGTAATAGCATTTCCCATATTGATGATAATCCTCCTCTTAATTTTGACAATATTCCTAAAAATTGCCTCCATGTTACTGAAAGGAAAAGGGGGTTTTAGTGAAGAATGCGGCATCCTTGGGATAGTTGGAAGTTCTTATCTGATACTTATGGTACTACTAATGGTAGCTATTTATACATCCATGTTATTGGTTTTTGCAATCTCAGGCCCAGGTGGTTTTGGTGTTGTTATGGATTTGATGTATCTGATAATGGGTGTGGCATATCTCATTTTCATGCCTTTAGTGT
>Ga0190362_1000107_pt1 | contig 10937 bp, 8 predicted proteins | sample 48721856_MG_FD_163437 | JGI IMG/M metagenome (GOLD analysis project Ga0190362, IMG submission 163437) | Hydrothermal vent microbial mat bacterial communities from Southern Trench, Guaymas Basin, Mexico - 4872-18-5-6_MG | ecosystem: Environmental > Aquatic > Marine > Hydrothermal vents > Microbial...
GTCCAGGGAAATTTCTCTTTGGGAACCGGGTTTTTCGGTGTTGGAAAAAGGGAGGCCATGGTGTGCTTGATATAAAAAGAGCTATTATTCAATCCTGTGATGTCTTCTTTTATCAACTTGGTGTTTGGTTAGGTATTGAAAAATTAGCAGATTATGCCAAACAATGTGGTTTTGGCCAATATAGCGGTATTGGCATTGAAGAAGTTTCAGGCCATGTACCTGCATCCCCTAATAAGTGGCCAAAGGGAGAGGCTTTAAACATGGCTATTGGTCAAGGCTCTTTTTTGGCTACCCCTTTACAAATTGCCCAATTCTTTGCTGCCTTGGCCAATGGAGGTAATATTTATCGCCCTCAGATATTATTAAAAATAGCCAGTCCACAAGGCAAAATCGTTGAAGAAACAAAACCAAAAATAAACAGCAAATTGCCTATTTCAACTTATAATTTAAAGCTTATCAAGGAAGCCTTAGCAGGAGTGATGAATGACCCTCGCGGCACTGGTTATAATGCACGCTCGCACCGCGTGGTTATAGCTGGGAAGACAGGAACAGCTCAAGTGATTTCTTTACCTCAAAAAAAACTATCTAAATCACCAGTTTCTCATAGAGACCATGCCTGGTTTGCTGGTTTTGCCCCTGTAAAGACACCTCAAATTGCAGTGGTAGTGCTAATTGAACATGGAGGACATGGTGGAGCTACGGCTGCTCCTATTGCCACCAAATTAATAGAGGCATATTTAAATGAAAATAGCTAGATTTTGCCTTACCACTTCAGGTCAGATGTTGTTTGTTCTCACAACCTTGGTAAGTATTGGCCTGCTTAATTTATACAGTGCTACTTATTATTTGGGGCCAAAGGCTATACTCTTTAAAAAACAGCTATTTTGGACGGGCTTGGGTTTTATCACGTTGTGGGTATTCAGCACAATAGACCATCGCAAATTGCGTATTTATGCTTATCATATTTATACCATTACTGTATTGTTGCTTTTTGCTCTTTTGGTTCTTGCTCCTCCTTTATTGGGAACAAAAAGATGGTTTGCCTTAGGTCCCATTTCCATTCAACCTTCGGAGTTGGCTAAAATAGTATTCATTATTACCATAGCCCAATATTTGAGTGAAACCAAGCTAGAAAGCCAAACCCTAAAGGTATTCTTAAAAGCCTTGATATTGACGGTTATTCCTGTATTTCTGGTAGTCCTAGAGCCAGATTTAGGCACAGGAGTAATTCTTTTAATCCTATTTGGGAGTATATGTATCTTAAGCAAGGTGTCCAATAAAATACTTTTAGTTATGGGGAGCTTAACCATTGCCTTTTTGCCCTTTATCTGGAAGTTTATGCTTAAAGATTACCAAAGAGCAAGGATTTTGGGATTTTTATTTCCCCACAAAGACCCATTAGGGATTGGTTACCATGTTTTACAATCAAAAACTGCTATTGGGTCAGGAAGGCTGTGGGGGAATGGATTTTTAAAAGGAACCCAGTCCCAACTGCATTTTCTGCCTGAACATTACACTGACTTTGTCTTTTCTGTATTTGCAGAACAATGGGGCTTTATGGGATGTATTATATTATTAACCCTTTATCTTTTGCTTATTTTGATGGGAATTAAAATCTGTCAGCGTGCTAATCATCCCTTTGCATTTTTACTGGCAGGAGGCATTACAGCTTTGTTTTTTTGGCAAGTGTTTATTAATATTGCCATGACCTTGGGGCTCTTACCTGTTGTAGGAGTGCCTTTACCCTTTATGAGTTATGGTGGTTCTGCTATGTTGGTTAATTTTATAGCTGTGGGTATATTGATAAATATTGACATTAAAAATTCTTGAGAGGAGGAAATAATGGGAAAAATCCTTGATGGTAAAGCATGTTCAGCTCAAATTCGAGCAGCGTTGGCCAGTGAGATAAAAACCATTATTTCTAAGGTGGAAAGGCCACCTTGTTTAGCGGTTATCTGGGTAGGGGAAAATCCGGCTTCAGCTACTTATGTTAAGGCAAAGGGGAAGGCATGTGAAAAAATAGGGATGGATTTTCAATTACACCATTTGCCTGAAACCGTGACTGAGAAAGAATTGGTAGCGTTAATTCATTCTTTAAATAAAAACCACAATGTAGATGCGCTGTTGGTGCAACTACCATTACCTAAGCAAATTTCAGAAGAGAGTGTGGTTTCTGCCATTTCTCCTGAAAAGGATGCCGATGGGTTTCATCCATACAACTTAGGAAGATTGATAATGGGAAACCCTACTTTTATTCCTTGCACTCCAGCAGGTATATTGGAGCTATTGCATAAAAATGAAATAGACACTACAGGAAAGGAAGTAGTTATTGTGGGTAGGAGCAATATTGTAGGTAAACCCCTAGCTGTGCTTTTAATGCAGAAGGCATTGGGTAATGCCACAGTTACTGTGTGTCATACAGCAACTAGGGACCTTGTCTTTCATACTAAAAGGGCAGATATCTTGATTGTAGCTGCTGGAAGGCCCAGAATGATTAAGGCAGATATGGTAAAAGAAGGAGGGGTAGTAGTTGATGTAGGCATCCATCGCACAGAACAAGGCCTTTGTGGAGATGTGGACTTTGAGGAAGTGGAGCCAAAGACTTTTGCTATCACTCCTGTGCCTGGTGGTGTAGGCCCTATGACAGTAGCCATGCTTTTAAAAAATACTGTGCTGGCATGGAAAGGAAGATATAAAGTTTAAACTTGAGGCCAAATCTTTTTCCCTTGATACCAAATTTCGCCTTTATTGTTTTGGCTAAAGGCAGAAAGACTAAAACCTTTAACCTTACCATCAATAATTAACTTTCCACCTTTCATAAAATAAGCAGTCCAGGAACCAGCATTTCCTGTAATTCTTAAATAAGATTTTTCCTGATTTTCATAGCCCAAAAGAGAAATAGCATTCTTTAGTTTTTTGGTATTCAAATTAACATTTATGGGTTCAATCTGTTTAAATTCTTTACCTTTTTCCATTTCTTCCTTGATGTACTGATTTACTGTTCTATTTAAAAGAAGAGAAATAAGAAGACCTAAAGTAACCGTAGAATATTTTTTCTCCTCATATCTTTCTATTAATTGATTTAATACTTCCTCCAAATATTGAGCCTTAATTTCCTTTATTTTGACAATGACTTCTTGAGAAAGTATATTAGCAGTATCTTTAGGAATACGCCTTACTTGATTTTTCCATTCATCATATAGTTTCTCAATCTCATCCACAATTTCTTTAACTTCCTTTTCCTTTTGTTTAACTTCTTTAAATTTATTTTGGTAGGCTATTTTTCTGTTTCTTATTGTTTTCTCTATCTCTGTTTCTGAAATATTTAAGACCCTTTCTGCTAACTTCTGAATTTTTTGACGCAGCATATTTTTTATTTTATGCTCTTAATTGGATGCTGTAAATGCTTTATTTACAAAGTTATCCCTGCAACAATTTTATATTTGAACATTCCCCAAAATTTAGGCGTTAATCTTTAAAAACATCCCTGTCTGCCTGCCGGCAGGCAGGGATGAATTAAGGATTTTTGGCGTTCAATAAGTGGAATAAGAAAATACCTCAAGGTTAACTTCTTTAAAAAGTAGAGTTAGTTAAAGGAATAAAATGTCTTAATGTGCATCTGATTTTTTTAAACAGCCTGCATATTCTTGACAATAATCGATAAAAAATCTACAAAAATAAAAAATATAAGGTTTTTCTATGAAATTTTACCGATTTAGCATTTTTCTGATTATTATCTTAAGTATTGCCTGTGGTAGTGTGGAAGAAAGGAGGGATAAGTTTTTTCAAAAGGGTCAACTGCTCTTTGAAAAGGGAGATTATGTTAAGGCCCGCCTGGAGTTCAAAAATGCTATTCAAATAGACCCCAAATTTGCTAAAGGATATTATATGGTAGGTTTGTGTGCATATCAATTGAGAAATTGGTCAGAGGCCTTTGCCAATTTTCAACGCGCCATAGAGTTAGACCCCCATCTATATGATGCCCAGATAAAAATTGGTCAGTTCTATCTTTTAAGTAAAAAACCAGAAAAGGCTTTGGAAAAGGCAGAGTTTGTCCTAAAAAATGCCCCTGAAAATATAGATGCCTTAATGTTAAAGGCTAGGGTATATAAAGCCAAAAAGGAATTTTCTAAGGCTATCCAAATTTCAAAACAAGTGATCAAACTTGATCCTAAAACTTACGCAGCCTACATTTTTCTGGCGCAAATTTATTTCACCAATAAACAGTTTTCTAAAGCAGAAAACATACTTAAACAAGGTTTAGAAAAAAATCCTAAGGATTTAAACTTTTATATTGCCCTAGCTAGTTTTTATGCTACTCAAGGAAAGTTATCTCAGGCAGAAGAATATTATAAAAAGGCCATAAATTTGTCCCCAGAAGATAAGACATTACAGATATTGCTGGCTAATTTTTATGCCCGCTCCGGGCAGTTTGATAAAGGAGAAAAAATCTTAAATTCTCTAATAAAATCTGAGCCTAAAGATTACAAATATCGGCTTGCCCTAGCCGGATTATTTATGGAAAAAAAAGATTTAGAAGGGGCAAAAAACGTTTTAGAACAGGCTATAAGAGATTTACCCAAACAGGCAGAGCTTTATCTCAGATTAGCTAATTTATATATCTTAATGGGACAAGGTCAAAAGGCCGTTTCAGTACTTAAAAAATGCATAGAAACACTACCTGATGACCCTCTTATTTATGAGGCCCACAATAGCCTAGCTAGGATTTATTTGAAAAATAAAGAATATGACCAAGCATATCAAGAGATTAAATTGGTCTTAAAGGAAAAACCCAAAAATTTAACTGCTCATTTTCTAAAAGGTAAATATTATTTGGCACAAGGGAAGGGACTGGATGCCATCAGTGAATTCAGGGTTGTTTTGGAAGAACAGCCTAATTTTGCAGAAGCACATTATCTACTGGCTCAGGCCCATCTTTTGAACAACGAACCCCTTTTGGCAAAAGAGGTGTTGAAAAAGGCCATAAAACTGGCCCCTAAAGCGTTAGAAATACGGTATCTTTTGGCCGATATTTATATAAAAGAAAATGATTTGGCACAAGCAGAACAGGAGCTCAATAAAATTTTAGAAATAGCTCCTAAACAACCACTGGCACTTTTAAAACTGGGAAATTTATATCTTCATAAAGGCGAAATTAATAAGGCAGAGGCAAAATATCTAAAAATTTTAAAAATAAATCAAAGAGATGTCCTTGCAAATTATAAATTAGGAATCGTTCAGAGACTTAAAGGACAGCCTGATAAGGCCATAGAATATTTTAATAAGGCACTAAATATCAAAAAGGATTTCATAGATGCCTTTTATCAGCTTGTTAACACCTATGTGGCCCAAAAGGCGTTTTCTAAGGCTATAGCAGCTTGCCAAAAATATTTAGATACCGTCCCAAAATATCAACCAAATATCTATGTTTTATTAGCTAAAGTTTTTATAAATCAAAACAATCTTTCTAAAGCAGAAGAAGTCCTTTTAAAGGCCCTGGAGGCTAATCCTCATTTCTTACCTGCTTATTTTAATCTGTCCACAGTCTATTATTTAAATTATAGAAAAGAAGCCCCTAAACATTACAGAGAATTTATTGAAAAAAAGTTCAATAGGGCGGCAGAGGCCTGGTTTGTGTTGGCAAATTTTTATGAAAGAGAAAAGGATTACCAACAAGCAGAGTTTTATTATAAGGAAGCCCTAAAGAGAAATCCTGAGTTTGTATTGGCTGCCAACAACCTGGCTTTCCTTTATGCAGATAAAAATGATGCCAAAAATATAAAACAAGCCAAGAAATTAATAGAAAAGGTATTAAAGAAATATCCCCAAAAAGCCACTTTTTGGGATACTGCTGGTTGGGTTTATTATCGTTTGAAACAATATGATAAGGCTATTTCTCATTTAAAAAAGGCTATCCAGATAGCGCCTTCTACACCTGTTTATCACTACCATCTGGGGATGGTTTATAAAGCGAAGGGGGAGTTGAATTTGGCCAAAACAGAACTAAGAAAGGTAATAGAGAGTGAGGGGGAATTTGAAGAGAAAAGCTTAGCAATGAAGGTTTATAAAGAGATTAAATAATAAAAAATGATTTTTACAAAGAGGAGGCATTTTTGCCATGAAAAAATTTACTATATGTTTTATAATATATTTTTGTGTGATAAGTTTTAGCAAAATTGCAGCCAGTGAAAAAGGAACTTTCATAAAGGAGATTCAAGTTAAATCCCAAGCCAAGACATTGGAAATAGAACTTATAGCTAATGGTCCTATTTCTGACTATCGTTCTTTTACCACAGATAAACCAACTAGATTAATAATAGATACTTCTTTGTCTGATTGCAAAATCCCAAAGGTTTATCCTTTAAACAACCCTAGTTATTCCCAGATACGGTGGGGAATTAATAAGGGGAAGTTGCGTCTGGTTATTGATTCTAACTTAAAGCAAATCCCTCCTTATGAAATTTCTACTCAAAACAATATATTGAAAGTAGTGCTTGATTCAGAAAAAACATTATCTCCTGTCACTCCTGTTAAAAAGGCTGAAAAGGTTGAAAAATTAGAACAAGGAGGCTTCCTTTTAGGCCCAGAAGATATATTAGAAATTTCTGTTTGGAAGGATGAAACATTGACCAAACAAGTGGTTGTCCGTCCTGATGGAAAGATTTCCTTTCCCTTAATTGGAGAAATCCAAGCTGCAGGACGCACTGTAGAGGACCTAAGAAAAGAAATAATTGAAAAACTCAGTGAATTTATATCTGACCCTGTGGTAACAGTTATGGTAATTGGTATAAACAGCTATAAAATTTATGTCATAGGCAAGGTGAATAAACCTGGGGCATACACAGTAGGCAGATCAATAAATGTCATGCAGGCCTTGAGTATGGCAGGTGGTTTTTCACCCTTTGCTGATTTAGGTAATATCTCTATCCTTCGGGAACAAAATGGAAAGCAAATCAGAATAAAGTTCAATTATAAAGAAGTGGCCAAAGGGAAACACCTAGAAGAAAATATATTGCTAAAAAGAGGTGACGTGATTGTTGTTCCATAAGTGCTCTATTTGGAGATTTTTTTTATTGTTTCTATTTCTATTCAAATCCGGTTATCTCTGGAGTGAGCAAAGGCTAATAAATGCATCCATAGCCGTGAGAGAAATGTATGATGATAATATATACTTGTGTTCCACCGTGGAAATAGATGATTTTATCACCCTCATCAGACCCGAAGTGAATATAGATGTTAAAACTGAACGAACGGATATTAAGGGAGGAATTACTTTAAATGTTCAGAGGTATGCTGATGAAAGTCAACTAAATACTACTGATCAAATTTATGCCCTTACTGCCAGTTTTTTGAGTTCAGAGCGGCTGAGCCTTGGGCTAGATGGAAGATATACAAAGGACACAACCTTGGAAACAGAGTTGACAGAAACAGGGATAGGATTAATTAGAACTATAAGAAAAAATTATTTCTTTAGTCCATCTGCTACTTATATCTTATCAGAAAGAGATAGCTTGACTATTACCCCATTTTATACCCGCACCAATTATCAGTCACCAGATTATAGTGATTACTGGGTAAGTGGAGTTAATTTGAATTATAGACATCTCTTAAAAAACGAGCGTCTTTCCTTAATAGGCCAAGCAGGATATAATTATGTTAAATTTAAACCCAGTGAGTCTATTTATGAAGGACATTATCATAATTGTCAAATTTATGGGGGTATAAATTATCTTTTCTCTGAAACTATTACTATGAATTTTCTCATTGGATTGAGGTATACAAATTCAAAAATGACATATTGGTGGTATCCTTTTATTATTCTCTATAAAGACAAAACCGTGGGGTGGGTAGCTGATGCAAGCTTGTCTAAAACCTATGAAAGGGGTTCACTTACCTTGGGGGCACGCAGGGAAATCTTACCCAGTGGCTGGGCAGGCCAGCTAGAGACAAACACATTTTACATATATTTTGTAAATAAGTTTACTGAGAGATTACAAGGGAGAATAAATATCTCTTACTATAAAGGGGAATATCCAAGACCAATGGGTATGGAAATCAGTGATTATAGCTACCATACTTGGCATATCATACCAACATTACACTATTATTTAACGAAACATCTAGCTATAGAGCTAAATTATTCATATACTTCTTATAAAAGCACCATTCATTCTGATAGAAATACGGTTTTTTTGGGAATTAGGTGGGAAGGGCAATATTTATGGGAGTAACATAAAAAATGCAGAGTGATACTGAAAGGGTCCCAAAAACATTAGGTGATTATATCAGGATTTTTCAAAGGCGAAAAAAAAGCATCCTCATTCCATTTTTCTTATTGTTTTTTACCACTTGCATCATTGCCTTTTCACTCCCTTCTGTTTATCGCTCCAGTGCCACTATCCTTATTGAGGAACAAGAAGTGCCTCCTGAATTTATCAGAAGCACAGTTACTGGCTATTTAGAAGAGCGTCTTCAAACCCTCACCCAACAGATTATGAGTCGCCCTAGTCTATTGGAAGTAATAAATAGATTTAATCTCTATGCAGATTTACGAGATAAATATACCATAGATGAAATTGTAGAAAAAATGCGTGATAGCATTAAATTAGAAACCATCAGCACAGAAGCTTCCAATCCTCGTGGAGGAAGGCCTGTTTCTGCCACAGTAGCTTTTACTATTTCTTATGAAGGAAAAAATCCTGACATTGTGCAGCGAGTCGCCAATCATCTAGCCTCTTTATATCTGGAGGAGAATTTAAAAAATAGAGAAGAGAAGGCCAAAGGCACTACCCAGTTTTTAGAAAATCAACTGGAAATCCTCAGAAAACAAATTGCAGATTTGGATCATAAAATTGCGGCATTTAAGGAAAAACACTTGGCTGAACTACCTGAATTGATGCAATTAAACTTAGAAACCTTGCGCAGAATGCAAAATGAAATAAATAACATAGACCAACAAATAAAAAACTTAGAAGAGAGAAAAATTTATTTACAGGGGCAATTGGCCACCATAAGTCCATATTCATCCATAATTACTGAGACCGGGGAACGTATATTGGGTCCAGAAGACAGGCTTAAGGTACTACAGAGCCAATATCTTACTTTGATGGCCACTCTTTCTCCTAAACATCCAGATGTGGTAAAGGTCAAACGGGAGATAGAAAAACTAAAAAATGAGGTTAAGAACAAGGAAAGTTTACCAGATAAGGTTAAAAGATTAAAAAATCTGAAGGCTCGTTTAGTGGAATTAAGGGGACGTTTTTCTGAAAAACACCCTGATGTAAAGAAAATTAAACGGGAGATTGCCTCTTTAGAAAAGGAAATAGAGGACGCTTCAAAAAACACAAATACTACTATAGCCAAAGAACCTGATAATCCTGCCTATATTAACCTCTCTACCCAAATTTCATCTACAGAGATAGAAATCAAAAACTTAAAACAACAGAGGGAAAAATTGAAAAAAAGGTTAGAAGATTATGAGAAACGCTTAGAAAAAATGCCAGAAGTAGAACGAAAATATCAGGAAATGCTTCGGGATAAGGTCAATGCAGAAACTAGATACCGGGAGTTAATGAATCAACTGATGGAGGCCAAGTCAGCCCAAGGACTGGAAGAGAGTCAAAAGGGAGAACGTTTGACTATAATTGACCCTCCTCACCGTCCGGAGAAACCATACAAGCCAAATCGTCCTGCTATTATACTTATAGGGTTTATCTTAGCCCTGGGGGGAGGTATTGGAATGGGTTCTATAATGGAATATACAGACCGTTCAGTAAAAGGTGTTACTGACATTGCTAGTATTACCGATGTTCCAGTCTTAGTGGTTTTACCTAAAATTAAAACAGAAGAGGAAGAAAAACAGGAGAAAAGAAGGAAACGGATTTATGCCATCATTATCGCCCTGACCATAATTGTTTTTATCATCATCGTTCACATTTTCTTCATCAGACTGGATATTTTGTGGACTAAAATTTTTAGGTAAGGCAAAATGGGTAAAATTGAAGAGGCTTTAGAAAAGGCAAAAAAAATGCGAGAGAAAAAAGAAGAAACTCCTTCGCCAGAGATTCCTTTATCTCCAACATACACTCAGACAAAAGTTATCCCCACCGACCTTTTAAATTTAGAAAAAAATAAGATTATTGCTGCTACTAAATCTAAAGAAGCTTATGAATATTACCGCTTCTTGAAGACACAAATATTACATCGCATGGAAAAAAATGGATGGAACTGCCTTCTTATTACTAGTGCTTTACCAGGTGAGGGGAAGACATTAACCGCCATCAATTTAAGTATCACCTTGGCCAGAGAAATCACCAAAACTGTCCTCCTAATGGAAGCAGATTTAAGGAATCCCTCTATAGCTGAACTTCTGCAAATTTCTGTTCAAAAAGGATTGGCTAATTACTTGATAGAAAAAGATTGTCCCCTTTCTGAATGTTTAATCAATCCTGGTTTTGAACGGTTGGTCATTTTACCTGCAGGTAAGATTATCCAAGATACTACAGAAATAATGGGTTCTCCCAAAATGCAAAGCTTGCTTCAGGAGGTAAAAAATCGTTATAAAGACCGTTATATCTTAATTGACTCTCCACCTCTTCTGACATTTGCTGATGCCCTAACCTTATCCCCGTATGTAGATGCAGTCTTATTAGTAGTAGAAGTCTACAAAACTACCATTGAACAAGTAAAGAGAGTCTTGGAGCTACTGGAAGAAAAACCTTTGCTGGGGATAGTATTGAACAAGGCACCTATGCCACAAAAACCAGGATATTATTCTTATTATTCAGAATAATGTACCTTAATTTTTACGGACTAAAAGAAAAGCCCTTTCAGCTTCTTCCTGACCCTAGTTATTTCTTTTTGAGTTCTAAGCATAAAACCGCCCTTAATTATCTAGAATATGGAATTTTAAATAATATAGGCTTTATTGTTATTAC
>Ga0190362_1000108_pt1 | contig 10792 bp, 9 predicted proteins | sample 48721856_MG_FD_163437 | JGI IMG/M metagenome (GOLD analysis project Ga0190362, IMG submission 163437) | Hydrothermal vent microbial mat bacterial communities from Southern Trench, Guaymas Basin, Mexico - 4872-18-5-6_MG | ecosystem: Environmental > Aquatic > Marine > Hydrothermal vents > Microbial...
GGTGTAAAGAGTGGGAATTGCCAGAGTCAGAATTTGGTATAAGTGGAACTAGTATATTTGTGCGAATTAGAAAGGATATCCTGACAGAAGATTATCTTAAAAAATTGGGTTTAAATGAAAGGCAGATTAAAGCTGTAATGTATGTGAAAAAAGAGGGAAAAATAACGAATAAAAAGTATCAGTCACTTTATAATGTATCAAAACGTACAGCTACCAATGATTTAGATGAGATTGTGCAAAAGAAGATATTTGAAAAAGTTGGCACAAGAGGTAAGGGAACATTTTATATAATCAAAAGAGCAATAATTGGGCAAATTGGGCAAAAAAAGGGCAACAATTGGGCAAAGACGCAAAAGGCACAGAAAAGACGCAAAAAGAGGTAAATAATGCCTGAAATATTTACCATAAAAGCAAGCGATTTGGTTTTAAAGGTATCGGAGAATATAGATCCGGCAAGGTTTGATATTTCTAAATATGAAGCGTTTCTGGATGCTTTGTGTGGAACAAGAGAGTTTCAAAAAGAGGCTATAAGGACTGTTTTAAGATATCTTCTTGGTGGAAGATACAGAAATTTAAGGAATTTAGTAGAGGAAAATTACAACCGAAATCCCAATTTAAGAGAACTTTATCCCACATTTTCTGATTTTGAAAGGCATCTTCAACTTCCTGATAAGCTTTCCTGCACAATAGATTTAGCCACAGGAACAGGTAAAAGCTATGTTTTATATGGAATTGCAAGGATTATGCTTGGTGAAGGTGTAGTAGATAGGGTTTTGGTGCTTGCTCCTTCCACTACTATTGAGAAAGGACTGACCGAAAAATTTAGGCAATTATCGGCAGATGCAGATCTGTTAAGACTTATCCCAGAAGATGCCAAGATAAGAAATCCAAGGATTATAAATGCTACAGAAACCATCGGGGCAGGAGATATTTGTATTGAAAATATCCATGCAGTTTATGAGTATGTCAAATCTTCTGTTCAGGATAGTTTAACTGGTAGAGGTGAAACTACACTTGTTTTAAATGACGAGGTTCACCATGCCTATAATCCACCGGGAAGAGACCAAGCAATAAAGAAGTGGAAGGAATTTTTATTGGATGAAAAATATAATTTTAAATACACAGTCGGAGCTACAGGTACGGCTTATATTGGTAATGATTATTTTACTGATGTTGTTTATAGATATTCTTTAAGGCAAGCAATAGAAGAAAGGACAATTAAGACTATAAGATATGTCGCGGAAGATAGTCCGGGTGGAGAAGATGAGAAGTTTCAGAAAATTTATGATAATCATCTGGAGAACAAGATGCGGTATAGAAAAATAAAGCCCCTTACAATTATTGTTACAAAAAATATTTCTGCCTGTAAAAGATTAACTGAGAAGTGGATTAGTTTTATTGCTGAAAAAGAAAATATCCCAAAATCTGAAGCAGAGAAAAAAGTTTTAATAGTAACATCATCCCCTGACCATAAAGAAAATGTATTGAAATTAGATAGAGTGGATGAAAAAGATAATTCCATAGAATGGATTACCTCTGTTAGTATGCTTACAGAAGGCTGGGATGTAAAAAATGTTTTTCAGATTGTGCCTCATGAAGAAAGGGCTTTTAACTCAAAACTTTTGATTGCTCAAGTTTTGGGAAGGGGTTTAAGGATACCAGAAGAGTACAAAGGAGAACAGCCAATAGTCACAGTTTTTAATCATGATAATTGGGCAAGAAATATTAAACATTTGGTAGAAGAAGTTATGGAGATTGAAAAAAGATTGTATTCTTATCCTGTTGAAAAAGAAAGAGATTATAATTTTGAGATTTATCAGATTGAGTATAAAAAGAAGGAAATAGAGGGAGAATTTCCACAAAAAGAGCCTTACGAGTTGCTTAAGAAAGGATATATAACTCTTTCTTCACAACTTGAAGGGGTAGAAAAAGAAACAGTTTATGAGAGAGCTTTAACAGGTGTTAGAAAGAAGAAAGCAACTTATATAACTTATAAAATGTATTCGATAGATGAGGTGGCTCAAGATATATGGAACAGATTGAGAAGTTTTGATGTTGAAGAAGGGACTATTTATTCTAAGGAATTTACAAAAGGAAGAATAAAAGAGATATTTAAGAATTCCTTAGATAAAATTGGTTGGAACAAAGATACAATAACCGAGGAAAATTACAGAAAGGCATTGCAGGCTTTTGGGGTAATAAAAAGGAAAAGAGCGAAAACTTTAAGATTTAAGATAGAAGCTGAGGAGTTAAAGAAATTCTCTACCAAAGACTTAAAGAAAACTTCTTTAGGAATAGGCTCTTTCCGTAGAGGAGCTTCTGTATTTTTTGATGAAGATTCCTTGAATAAAAGTTTGGAAGAGGATATAGCAGTTCTTAAGGAATTAATAGAAGATGAAACACTCCCCAGAATGGCTATTAAAGAAGTGAGGAATAAATTTAATTTTAAGACACCTTTAAATGTTGTATTCACCCATTTTGAGCCAGAAAGAAAGTTTGTTGAGAAGTTAATAGCCAATTCAGATTTAATTGATGCGTGGATAAAATCAAGAGATACCGGTTTTTATAGTATAGATTATTCCTGGAGAAAGGGAGAACACCCTAAACAAGCAAAATTCAATCCAGATTTCTTCATAAAAGTTGGCAATAAAATAATAGTAATAGAGATCAAGGAAGATGCTTTAACCAGCAAAATAAAGGAAAATGGAGACTTGGCTAAGGAGACAAGGGCTAAATATAAATATGCAATAGAGCACTTCCAAAAATTAAACAATTTGCAAGATGAACAGATTTATTATTTCAGTTTTTTAACACCAGCAGATTTTGATAATTTCTTTGGAGTGTTAAGGAAAAATAAAATTACTAATTTTAAATCAAAATTAGATGCAAGTTTGGAGGATTGATAAAAAATAGAAATAGTTAAGCTTACAATATACATTTAACTTAACTGGAACAAGATGGAAGATAAATTTGATGTCCTTGTCATCGGTGCTGGGCCTGGTGGATATACTGCCGCCATTCGAGCTGCCCAGTTGGGTGGTAAAGTAGCCATTATTGAAAAGCAAGATTTAGGTGGAACCTGTTTAAATAAAGGTTGTATTCCTACCAAAGCACTCATAGCCAGTGTTCATACTTTGCATTGTCTAAAAAAGGCAGAAGAGTTTGGTATCATAGCTAAAAACGTAAAAATTGATTTTTCTGCTATCATGACCAGAAAGGAAAGAATAGTAAAACGATTAAGAACCGGAATAAAAAACCTACTTAAAAGCTATCACATAGAGGTTATAAAAGGACAGGCATATTTTGTTTCGCCTTCCACAATAAAAATAGAGGATAAAACTCTTGATATAAAAAAGTGCATTATTGCCACAGGTTCTGTTATTTCTGAAATGCTGGGGGTCAAAATAGATGGTCAAAACATAATAACTAGTGATGATGTAATTGAACTTGAACAAATTCCTTCTTCCCTACTTATTGTGGGAGGAGGAGTAATAGGGCTTGAGTTTGCTTGTATTTTTCAGGGTTTGGGAAGTAAGGTCACTATTGCTGAAGCATTGTCTAGTATTTTGTCTAGTGAAGACAGGGAAATTTCTAAGGCTTTAAAAAGTATTCTGGCGAAAAGAGGTATGGATATTAAGACCAAAACTACTGTAAAGGAAATAAATCTCAAGGATGGCAAGGTAGAAGTTGTTTTAAATTCTGGAGAGAATATTGAAAAAATACTAGTGGAAAAGGTAGTTATAACTATAGGTAGGAAACCACAAATTAATAATTTGGGTTTAGAGAATGCAGGTATTTTCTGTGAAGATGGGAGGATTGTGGTAAATAATAAGATGGAGACAAATATAAAGGGAATATATGCCATTGGTGATGTTATTGGAGGGCCTTTTTTGGCGCATAAGGCCAGTGCAGAGGGGATAGTTGCCGCAGAAAATGCCCTGGGTAGAAAAACATTAATCGATTATAGAGCTATACCGCGGTGTATATTCACTATTCCTGAGGTAGCAAGTGTAGGCATTAGTGAGGAAGAAGCGAAAAAAAAGGGATATAAAGTAGCTATTGGTAAGTTTCCTTTTATGGTCAATGGAAAGGCAATAACTACAGGAGACACCACAGGATTTGTAAAAGTAGTGGTAGATAGAGAAACTAATGCCATTCTGGGGATTCATATCCTGGGTCTGCAGGCTACGGAGTTAATCACTCAAGCATCCCTTGCTATCAGGCTAGGATGTACTATTAATGAGTTAAATAGAATAATTTATCCCCATCCTACTTTAAGTGAGGCCATATGGGAAGCAGCTCAAGATGTTTACCAAAAGGCCATAGATTTGCCTAAATTTAAAGGGAGTTAGAGCAGGCTATAAGCCGAGTTCTGTCCTTGAACAAAGTCACCTTTGTTCAAGTAATGGCCATTCCTCTGGGGCATTGATTGCTCAATGCCTCTAGCGACCTACCCGAGGGCGTCGGGCGGACCACCCTTATCCTTTTCAGGATTGCCCTCCTATTTGGTCTTGCTCCGGGTGGGGTTTGCCTAGCTCTGGGTGTCACCACCCAGACTGGTGAGCTCTTACCTCACCGTTTCACCCTTACCCGCACCCCGTGGAATTACTTCCACGGGGCCGCTGGCGGTCTATTTTCTGTGGCACTTTCCTTGGGGTCACCCCCAGTCGCTGTTAGCGACCACCCTGTCCTGTGGAGCTCGGACTTTCCTCCCTCTGAATATTCAGAGGGCGGCCATTCACCTACTCTAACTCCCTTTGATAGCTAAATTAGCTAATTTATCAGCTAGCTTGTTTTTTTCTCTTTTTATATGGTAAATTTCGTAACAAAATTGGCGTAATAATTCTTTAACTTCATGGTGAAGGGCCTTCAAATTTTCTGCCTTCACCTTATAAATGCCTTTCAAATGATTAACTACTAATTGAGCATCCATATAAATATATAACTTTTTTATTCCATGTTGGCAAGCGGTTTTAAGACCCCAAATAAGGGCTAAATATTCAGCCTCATTATTGGTCTTTTTGCCCAAATAAACTGATTTTTGAACGATGATGCTTCCATCTGGGGCAACCAGAACAATACCTGCACCAGATTCACCTGGATTGCCATGGCTGGCCCCGTCAGTATAAAGGGAGTAAAACCTATTGTTCTGCCGCTTTTGGTTCACCAGTATTTTTTTCTAATAGTCCTTTCCAATAAATAATTCGTTGACAACTAGGGCAAGTCATGAGTTTATCACACTTTAACAATTCATTGTAATTCTGGGGAGGAATGTGCATATGACAACCCTCGCATACAGCATCATTCACACTTACCACTGCCCGGCCATTACGGCGTTTTCGGATAAAATCATATCGGGATAACAAGTTATCAGGTAGTTTTTTAATAATTTCTTGTCGTTTTTGTCTTAAATCAACTAAACTTTTCTTTAACTTTGTAAATACAGTTTCCAGCCGTTTTTGTGCTTTTTTTAGCCTTTCCTCTAAATCCTTTACTTTTTTATCTTTTTCCGCTACTATTTTTTTTGCTGCCTCTACTTGGTCTAAGGCAATTAAGATTTTTTCCTCCCATTCTGATACTTTCTTATTTAGCTCATCAATCTCTGTTAATAAGGCCTGATATTCTTTATTAGTCTTTACCTCCATCATTCTTTGTTTACTTTTTTTAATTCGTTCCTCACATTCTTTAAGTTCCCATTCAGCATCCTTTTTGTTTTTCTCTTTTTCGGCTAGTTCTTCTTGGGCTGTCTTCTGTTCTTGGTAGGCTGTTGCTAACTCTTGTCTTAAAGCAGTAATTGCCTCCGGCTCTGCCTCTAATTCCCCATTAATTTGTTTTATTTCAATGTCTACCTCCTGTAATTTAATTAGGTTTAAAAGAGTTTCACGCAAGTTCTGACCTCCTTATTAATAATATTTAAAAGGCGATACTTCCTCAAAAATTAAAATTTCGACATTTTCTTTCTGTTTATCTAAAAAATCCTCTATTTTTTCTTTTAGGAACTTCAAAATAAATTTTTCTGATTCATAATGACCCACTTCTAACACCAACATAGGAATGTTTTCAAAAAGCCGAGCAGGATGATATTTTATTTCTCCGATAACAAATGCGTCTAGGCCTAAATCCAGTGCTATAGGGATCAAATCACCGGCACTTCCACCACATACTCCTATTTTCTTAATTTTTTCTTTTTTACCGATAACTCGCACCACTGGACATTGAAGTTTTTGTTTCACCAATTGAATAAACTGCTCCGCTTCTATAACTTCAGGCATTTCTCCCCACCGACCAAAACCGGTATTTGGAAATTGTTTTGGAGAGAGTATGCCTTTAGACTTTATGTTCAATTGGAATAAAAGGGCATCACTCACTCCTTCAGGAATACTATCTAAATTGGTATGCATAACAAAGAGGCCAATATCTTGCTTAATCATAGTTATGAGTAATTCTCCCACAGGTTCAAAGGGAACCAATCTCTTTAGAGGGGAAAAAATCAGTGGATGGTGAGTAATAAGCAATTGGGCTTCTCTTTGGATAGCATAATTTATGGCTTTTGTTGAAGGGTCTAAGGCAATAACAATTTTTTTAATCTCTTTATTTTTATCACCACATTGTAAACCTACATTATCCCAAGGCTCTGCCAAATCCATGGGAACAATTTTCTGCAAATACTCCACAATATCCCCAGTTTTCATATCTCAAAAATTAAAAAGGTGCGCTTTTAACGCACCTTTTTAAGTATTTTCAAAATTTACAGTATGTTTTCGTATCTTAAATAATAATTTCATTAGCCCTTGGTGGGCCCACCAGGATTTGAACCTGGGACCTTCCGGTTATGAGCCGGTGGCTCTGCCAACTGAGCTATGGGCCCCTTTTATAATAATACAACCAAACCCTTCTTTGTCAACCTTTCCTCTTGCCAAATAAATATAAATTTGTTATGTTAGAATTGATTGGGCGGTTAACTCAGTGGTTAGAGTGCCATCCTCACACGGTGGAAGTCGCTGGTTCGAATCCAGCACCGCCCACCAATTTATTTATGCTATTTCATGAAACCCCTTTGCCTGTTTTCCAATTCTCCTGCCTTTCACAGTTTTCTTTCTTAAAACATGCTGTTTTTACCCGCAAAGGAGGTTATAGTCAGGGGGCTTATTCTAGTTTAAACTTGAGTTTTGATGTAGGAGATAACCCTGAGGCGGTTAAAAAAAATCTAGAATTGGTAAAAACATATATGGGGGCAAAAAGGATTGTTTGGTCAAGGCAAATTCATGACAAAAATATTTTGATTGTGCAAGATGACACATTGCCTCCTTTTAAAGGTTATGATGCCTTTATTACCAGTTGTAGTTATACTGCTTTACTGGTAAAATTGGCAGATTGTCAAGGAATTTTGCTCTGCGACCCCGAAAGAAGAGTAATTGCGGCTATACATTGTGGTTGGCGAGGAAATGTATGCAATATAATTGGGGCTACTATAGAGGAGATGCAAGATAAATTTGGCAGTGCTCCAAGTGATATCTGGGCAGGAATAAGCCCTTCCTTGGGACCATGTTGTGGAGAAATTAAAGACTATAAAACACTATTGCCAGTTTCATTATGGCCTTATAAGATAAAGGAGCATTGTTTTGATTGGTGGGTAATAAGCCATGACCAACTAGTGGCTACTGGGGTGCCTTCAAACCATATTGAAATTGCCCATATCTGCACAGTTTGTGATAAACGTTTTTTCTCTTACCGCAGGGACAGAAAAAAGACCGGTAGATTTGGAGCAGTAATTATGTTAACTAATAAGAAATGATACTAGAAACAGCCAAAGTTTTAGAACAACGACATTTTATAAACAAAGGCACAGAGAATTTTCATTTGTTAACACTCTTTGCTCCTAACATTGCTAGAGAAGCAAAACCAGGCCAATTTGTTATGGTAAAAGTTGATTATACCTTAGACCCCTTTTTACGCCGACCATTTTCTATCTTTTTCTGTGAAGGAGAAAAGATAGCCCTTCTTTATAAAATGGTAGGAAAAGGAACAAATTTGATGAGTAATTGGAGAGGGGGAGAAGAAATCAGTGTCCTTGGTCCTTTAGGCAGAGGCTTTCAGATTCTTCCTGAATTCCCTCAATGGTTAGTGGCTGGTGGGGCAGGGATTGCTCCCCTTTGTTTTTTGGGGTCAGAGCTGATAAAAAAAGGAGTCTCTTTTAAAATTATTTGGGGTTTGCGGTATAAAGTAAGGGAAGACTTAATAGATTTGTTGCATGAAAAACTAGGTTCTTTAATTATTTATACAGAGGATGGGAGTATGGGTTATCAGGGACTGGTGACTTCTGGTGTAGAGGCCTTATATGAAAAACAAAAACCGGCTGGTATTTATGCCTGTGGACCTTGGCCTATGTTAAAGGCATTAGCTTTTTGGACAGAAAAGGAAAATATCCCTATGCAAGTTTCATTAGAAACCCAAATGGCCTGTGGAATAGGAGCATGCCTGGGCTGTATAATAGAAGGAAAGGATGGTTATAAAAAACTTTGTCAGCAAGGGCCGGTGTTTAAGGCTGAGGAAATAAAATGGGAAAGATAAATCTGGGAGTCAAAGTAGGGAGATTAGAACTAAAGAACCCTGTCCTGGTAGCCTCTGGAACATTTGGCTATGGAGAAGAATATGCCCCGTTAATAGATTTAAACCAACTGGGGGGTATTGTAGTTAAGGGCACTTCTTTAAAACCCAAAATCGGCAATCCTCCACCTCGTCTGGCAGAGGTGTCTTGTGGTCTATTAAATGCCATTGGTTTGGAAAATATTGGAGTTGAACAATTTATTCAGGAAAAACTTCCTTTCTTAAAGAAATTTGATACCAAAATCATAGTGAATATCTTTGGTTTTTCTATAGATGAATATGCAGCCTTGGCAGAAATATTGGATACTACAGGTATAGATGCCCTAGAGGTAAATGTTTCTTGTCCAAATATTAAAACAGGAGGTGAAGTTTTTGCTACTGACCCCAAAATGGTAGCCCAGATTACGCAAGCAGTGTGTCAGAGGACACATCTTCCAGTATTTGTTAAGCTCTCCCCACAGGTAACAGATATTGTGGCCATTGCTAAAGCAGCAATGGATGCAGGTGCAGATGGGGTTTCCCTAATTAATAGTTTTCCAGCTATGGGTGTAGATGTTTTTACTCGTAAGCCTAAATTGGGTAATATTACTGGAGGACTATCTGGTCCCTGTTTGAAACCCATTGCCTTAAAGATGGTTTGGGATATAGTAAGAAATTTAAATATTCCTGTAATAGGAATTGGGGGTATTACTAACTTTGAAGATGCCTTAGAATATCTCATTGTAGGTGCAAAGGCCATTCAGATTGGTAGTGCCAATTTTTTAAATCCTCAAGTGAGTATAGAGGTAATTAAGGGGATTAAAGCTTATTTAGAAAGACATGAAATAAAAGATATTAATATGATTATTGGCAGTTTAAAAACCTAGGGAGGCAATATGGATTTTACACATCTGGTAAAATGGTTTCTTCCTCCCATTATTATAATAGCCTCTTTGGTGTTAGGGAGATTTTGCAAAAAGTGGGTTATTTCTAAATTATTAGACCTTACTTCCAAAACAAAACTGCGTTTTGACGATGTTCTTATCCGGTCTTTAAAGAGTTCAGTGGTTCTTTGGTGTTTATTATTGGGAATTTATATTGCCTTGAACTTTGTTTCTTTACCAGACAAAATTTTGGCACTGACGCAAAAGATTCTTTTGGTTTTGGTTCTTTTTACTGCATTTTTGTTTCTAGCTAGATTTTTAGGTGACTTGATTCAGATATACGAAGATAAAATAAAAGGCGCTTTACCAGGAGCCAGTATTTTTAAAAACCTTATTAAGGGTTTTGTTCTAGTTATTGGCTTTTTGATGATATTACATACTATAGGTATTTCCATTACCCCTCTTATTACTACCTTAGGTATAGGCGGTTTGGCTGTTGCTTTAGCTTTACAAGATACCCTAGCCAATTTATTTGCGGGGTTACACATCGTAGCAACCAAAAAAGTGAGACCTGGAGATTACATCAAAATAGAAACAGGAGAAGAAGGTTATGTAACGGATATTACCTGGCGGGACACCACCATTAGGCAGCTCCCAAACAATATTGTCATCATTCCCAATTCAAAATTGGCTTCAGCCATTGTTACTAATTATTACTTCCCAGAGAGAGAGCTTGCTGTGTTAGTCCAAGTAGGAGTGAGTTATGATAGTGATTTAGAGAAGGTAGAGAAGGTAACGATAGAGGTAGCAAAGGAAGTGATGCAGGAAGTTTCTGGGGGTGTGCCAGAATTTAATCCCTTTATCCGCTATCACACCTTTGATGATTTCAGTATCAATTTTACAGTTATCTTAAGGGCCAAAGAATTTGTAGACCAATATTTGGTAAAACATGAGTTTGTTAAACGACTTAAAAAACGTTATGACCAAGAAGGAATTGAGATTCCATTCCCTATTAGAACAGTATTTTTAAAGAAAGATTAATAGAAACAAGTATACCAAAACAAATCCATTGACCCTTTGTTTTAGGAACTATTTTCAATTTTTACCTTTAACGACTGAATTCAGCGGTGGTGTTTATGCCGTCCGCTGGAATGTTTTATTAGGAACTATAACTCTTCATATATTCTTAAAAATTCTTTACGACTAATTCCAGCTTGGGTGCAAACATGTCTTAAGGTTGAACCTTTTATATATTTGTGATTAGGTAGTGTTAAAGGAATTTTTGTACCATCAGGATTTTCTTCTCTGACTATTTTGAATCC
>Ga0190362_1000110_pt1 | contig 10777 bp, 10 predicted proteins | sample 48721856_MG_FD_163437 | JGI IMG/M metagenome (GOLD analysis project Ga0190362, IMG submission 163437) | Hydrothermal vent microbial mat bacterial communities from Southern Trench, Guaymas Basin, Mexico - 4872-18-5-6_MG | ecosystem: Environmental > Aquatic > Marine > Hydrothermal vents >...
AGAATGCTTTTCAGATACAAAAGAAAATAACTCTAAAGAATCAGGCATGTTATTTAGCCACCTTTGATAGGTATATGGAAGTAAACGATAGATTTGAAAAATAAAGCCTTGTTTTATTTGATAAATTATTTCAGGCAAGGACATCAATCTTAAGCGAAAAAAATACCAGGAGATGTTTTTCATAAATCAAAAATATATAGGAATCCCCTTTTTTAAAGACTCATGTGCAAGGAAGGTAGCTTTTGTTGCTTTTTCTATCTCTTCCCAGCTAATGGGAAAATTTTGCCTTACTTTATACTGGTTTCTTAAAATCATTTGAAATTTCTACCAGCAAAAGTTTAATTTTTTATTGGATTCATTTAAATTGGTATTTGTACTTGAAATATTTGTTAACAATAACATTTACTAAATAGAGTAAATGTTTGAATTTAATACTTTTAACGTTTAAAATAAGTTCTCTAAACTGTCGATTTTTTAAGTACGTAATAAGGATCTTTATTCTATTTTTGAGTAATTTTTCTAAATTTTTGTAGAAGTTTCCTATATTTTCGTCTTTTGAAATTTCTATCAATGTTTTTCTTATTTTCTCTGCCTCATAAGAATTGGCAAATCTTATAAAACCATGTGGCTCGATTATAATCGGATGATAAATATAATTTATTACACTTCTATTATAAACATCAATTTCTAATATTATTGACTCACACTGTAAATCTTTATTAAAAGGGTTGCAAAAGGAAGGGTCCGAGATAAAGTTACCCAAACTGTAAGCTATTATTTTATTATCATATTTCTCAATTTTTTGTATTACATGAGGATGATGTCCTAAGATTATATCTGCACCGCAGTCAATGATTTTATGAGCTAATTTTATATCTTCAAGGGAAGGATAATTATTAAATTCAACTCCCCAGTGTAAATTAACAATTATCAAATCTACTTTTGGTCTAATTTTTGATATGTCGGTTCTTATATCTTCTAAATCTATAAAAGCTGGTCCAAATCCATTATTTTTAATAGAGACTTCTCTATTTTTCACATAACCCAGCACCGCTACTTTGATACCTTTTTTACTTATAATTGCCGGATTTCGGGCTTCTGCTTCTGAAAAACCGGCGCCGCAATAAAAGATTTTTTGTTTATTTAAAATATTAATGGTTGTTTCTAGACCTTCCCTCCCCCAATCTAATATATGATTGTTTGCCAAGGTTAAAACATCAAATTGTAATTCCTTAAGTACTGATGCATTTTTAAACTTTATAGGATGAGTAACCTTATACTTATTTTTAGGCATTTTTTTGATAGAAAAAGGTAATTCCAAATTCCCTATCCGTAAGTCTGTTTGCTTGAACAAAGTTAATATTTCACGTGAAATAAGGTTTCCATTTTTAATTCTTTCTTCTACTTTTTTAGCAAGTAAAATATCACCAACTGCTATAATTTTCATCTCAGAAAGCCTACTTTCTACCGGGTCTTGTTTTAAAAGGTTCAGAAAGTCTATCCCTCTTATATCTCCAGTACTCTAACACTAAACTTCCCTTTTTCTTAAGCTCATTCTTTTAAGCTATTTTTTATATTTTTGAACAAATAATTTAATTTTCCCACTGGAGGTTGAGGGAATATCATCAACAAACCATACTTTTATATCCAATTTCTCAAATGGAGTCCTTTTTTCTATTTCTTTCTTTAAGATTTTGGTTATATATTTTTGAGATTTTATTGACGAAGTAACAATAAAAATATCCAATTGACCCTTTTGCCTCTGCACGCATTGGATTTTTTTAAACAATGCCCAAAATTTTGTGTGAATACCCGAAAAAAGATTGTGGAAAGGTATAGACTTACCACTTTTGAAATAAACATACTCCTCCGTTCTTCCTACAATCCGTTCTAACATTGGAACATTACGTCCACACTGACATAATACCCAGCCACCCCACACAGCGATGTCTTGTGTACGATATCGAATTAAAGGCATAACCATATTATCAAATCCTGTAGCAACAATTTCTCCTTCTTCTCCTATTTTTGCGTGAGTCCCATTGGATGAGATAACTTCGGTAAAACCATATTCTGGATATAAATGATATTTCTCACTATATTTGCAAATACCTCCTATTACCAATCTTTCTGAATGACCATAGCTGTGATAAACGGGACAATCAAAAAATTCTCCTATTATTTTTTTATGTTCTTCATAAACATTCTCTGATTCTAAAATAACCCCTTTAAGGGCAAAAGGAATTTCCTGTCTTGTTTTCATTAATTGAACCAACTTAAAAATCGTAAATGGATAGCCGCGAAGGAAGTGTGGTCTAAATTGCCTAATTTTATTGCAATAACTTTTTAAATATTCTTCACTTAAAAAATAAGATGACATAATTAATTGGTGGTCAATTGGATCATAATACCATGGCCGCTTTCTACTCTGGATTACTTCGCCTCTAAATACAACGCATTTATCTCCGATTTTATAATCAATAGTTTTCCACATATCTATAACAAAGGCACGCTCTTTAGGTCTAGTAACACCTTTTTGTAAATAAAATTCGAGAGGAATTCCTGAAGTACCACTAGTTGTTACGTATAACCTTTCAGAAGGAGGAATATCATCAGCTAAAAATTTGTCAAGATTTTCTTTTATTTCTTCACGTGTTGTAAATGGAAATTTATTAATATCTTCTAAAGATTTTAAATCTTCAGGTTTCACCTTAGCCATCTCAAATTTTTTCCGATAAAATGGAACATGATAGTAAGCTCGATTAATAGTTTCACGTAACTTTATCAATTGATAGGCTTCATGTTCTTCTCTTGTCCAATATTTAGACATATTTAATAACTTTGTAAAATGTTTATATACTTTACCATATCTAACAGAATAGGGAAATAAACTGTAAATTCCTCCTACCACCCTTTTAAACCATTCGGGAGCTTTTTTGTACATTTTTAGGTAAGGGTAAAATTTATCTTCCATTTGATTTCCGGTACGGTACTGTCCCCTTGCATGTGTAAATTTAAAAACTTGCAATGGGCTTACCCTCCCAAATCTCATTTTGTAACCTAAGTAAACTATATAAAATTCTAATACAAGATTCGAAAGTCCGAAAGGTCTCCATTACCTTTACCCTTCTTTTTACCTCTTAAAGCCACGTTCTATGATATTTGTAGTCCTTACCTGCCTGTCGGCAGACAGGTATGCTTCCATCTTCTAAATAGGTGTTTCATATAGGCTATGCAGCTATCTAGGTCCTTTTTAATACAATCTACAAGCCTAGGGAATATATCTTTGTATTTCTTTATAAATGCCCTGGCATTTTCCCTTGCATCCCTTTCATTTAAGGCAAAATATATCTTGTGTATCTTTGCCTTTATAAGCGGCCACTCACTCCTTGGACACTTTGTCCTTAGGTTAGACATCTTGTGAAATAGGCAGTGTTGCTTTTCTCCTAACTCTGTTATCCCTACTGCACAAAGGATGGCCTCTTTACTTATTATCTTTCTCCTTATCTTAAGAAAGATACCATCAATAAAGAGATAGCTAAATTTTTTATTAATGGGCCTATTAAGCCAGGCAGTAATCTCCTTTTTTATCGTCTTATTTAGCCTTGATGCCTTAAAGCGGTCAATTACCTTAGGGACAAAGCCACCTTTTCTTCCCCTAGGGATATTTACATCCTCTATAGGCCCAAATGGGTATATCTCTAACATGGTCCTTATAAATTTCCTTACCCCTTTTTCTATTACATCTAAAACTGCATCTTTTACTACCTCTACCTTTACATTCTCTACTGTTTGTGCTAAGCTCTCTAAGGTTTTCATGGCTTATCTTCCTCTCTTTACTTATTTTTACTAGTTATTTAGGAGGATAAGCCCCTAATAATTTAATTGCAAGTGATTTTACACACCCCCTGGGACGGTACCTGATTTCCTCCTGATTTTATCTGTAAATATTCCAATATTAAATTAGAAATTTCTTCCGTTTTTTTATCCCATGTTTCATGTCTTACCTTCTCAATCCGTTTTTTTCTTTTTTCAAAACAATCGTTTTGGAGTTCCCATTCTATTTTTTCCAAAAACTCTGCTGGAGTAGAAGCGATGGAAACAACGTCTCCTAAAGTTTGGATTACTTCTGGAATTGGAACTGAGACAACAGGTTTTCCCATAGCTAAATATTCTTTTGCTTTAACTGGATTACAATAATGCATCCACTCATTCATGACCCAGTTCATTATACATACATCAAAATACTTTCCATAGGCAGGTAATTCTTGAAGATCTTTTTTCCCCAAAAAATATATGTTCGCATATTTTTTTAGCTTAGAGTAATCTCCATATACTTCTCCAATCAAAACTATACTCCAATTGGGTTTTTTCTGAGCACAATAGGCAAGAACATCCTGATCATTTGATTCTGTTAAGCTTCCAAAATAGCCAATAATTGGGGCTTTTATACCCTGTAAATCCCAAGGTTTTTCTAACTCACATGTAGCGGCTTTATTAAATAACTCAAAATCGACACCGTGAGGAACATAATAACATTCGCTTTTAAGTTTTTTATAATATTTAAAAATTTCCTTTGACGAGCACAATAAAATGTCAGATTCTTTCACCAAAATATTATCCATCTCACTTACCCAATTTTTGTCAGAAAAATCTCGATATTTGTCATACTTATCAACAAGATGATAAAGTGCTATTTTTCTTTTAATTTTAGGTAAAACCAAAGCAGCTGCTAGTGTAGCTGAAAAAACAATAGGCAATTCTTGACACCAACCTAAAATCTTTTTAGCAAGTCTAAGTTGAATTATCAATAAGTGTTGATTTATTGTATAACTGAAATAACCATCATAAATAGGAATAAAAATGGGCGTCATTACCCAAAGATTTTTCTCAACTTTTTTAAGAAACTTTGAGAAACTTTTGAGTTTATTCAAATAACGTGCTTTGCTTCCTTTTCGTCCAAGTTTAGGTCTACGTAGAGGAATGGAATTAACATAAAGGACTTGATTACCCATTTTCGCAAAATTTAGTGCAAGACGTGCACCAACAGAAATGTTATGATACCACCAATCCTTTCCACCAAAATATAAAATTTTTTGGTGTTTAAGCATAGTTACAGTATTTTCTATATAACCCTTCTAAAGTCACAAAATTGCAATTTTGATCTTTCAAATATTGAATGATACTAGTTACAAGATCCATATCCTCTTTCTTTTTATGATAACGATGGTGAAGTGTAATACCAATTACATTAGTTCGCTTTGCTGATAGTTGGTACAGCTTTTTTAATTCGCTAAGTGTATAAAATTCACATGATTCTTTCGAAAAGTAGTGCTTTATGAGACTCATGCTCATGGAAAACTCCCATAAATTAGTATATGGAATTTTTTCAGTATGATAAGAAATATGTTTTCCTAGAAGATGAGTCCGTTGCAATTTTTTTCCTATATAATATAGAATCCTGTGTTTGAGATGTATACCATGACCAGAGCTAAACACCTTAAAACCAAGATGATTCATACATTTAATAGTTGCATTATTATGATAACCCCGTGGACAAGTAAATGCAGGAAAAAACATATCGCCGAAATATTTTTCCATTAATTCTTTACCCTTTTTAATATCGATAAATTGGTCTTCGTAGGATCGACCACCAAATTCTCCTTTACCTGGAATTCTATCTTGATGATCATAGCCATGTTGAATTATACAAATTTTTTCTGGATTCTGCAATTTTTTGGTCTTTAACCACTCTACAGTTTCTTTGGTTATATTAGCTGGCTCAACAGCCATAGTGATGGGAATGTTATGTAGTTCAAAAATTTCCATTAAAACTATAAGCTCTTGAGTAAGAGTGTTAACGTCATCATTTCTAAAGAAAATTTCCATTTTGAATCTCATTCTGTACTTTTTTTAAAACTGCCAATTTTTCTAATTTATACATAAAAAAATTCAGACTTAAAAATAAACAAAATTGTACAAATATATATCCTAAGTTAGCACCATAAATACCAAAGTATTTAACTAAGGGAAAAGATAATATTAGACTAAATATACTGATCCAAAAACGCGAAATAAATATATATTTTGGGTTTTTAGTCACTTGAAGATATATTTCAGCAGGTTTATAAAGATAAGCTAAAAAAATGTGAAAAGAGAATAAAATTAGTACCCACTTATACTCAGTGTATTTCCCATGGTATAATATATTAAGTATATCTTCTGAAAAAATTGTTACTAAAATGCAATAGCATAAAACAAAAGGTAATCCCATAAAAAACAGTTTTTTTAAAAAAAGTATAAATTTTTTCTTATCACCTTGCCAATAATATTTAGTTGCGTAGGGGGAGGCATAATTTGTAATAGCAATCATAAATGTTATTATAGGTCCTATCAAACTTTTACAAGCACCTAAAGCAGCTGTTAATTTGATACCCCAAATAATGGCAACAACATAGATATATAGATGGGAAGAGACCATAAAAGGCCCCCAATCTGCAAGTGTCCACTTTCCATAATTCCATATTTCAGAAATTATTTTCTTATCAAATTTGAAAAATTTTATTGTAAAAATTCCTATTTGAAAATAACCTAACATTGTTCCAAATAAACATGATACTAAAAAAATTCCAAATACAGTATATATATTTAACTTCTTAAGAGAATAAAAGACAATAATTAGGAAAATTTTTAAAATGTTAGATAGAAAATCGTTAATAAAAGCCTTTTTGAATTTTATTCTTGCTATGAGTGCTCTTCGAAAATATTCTCGAAGGACGAAAAAAAAGCAAGTAAATGAAAACAATATTATAAAATTTATGTCAATGCTTTTCCCAATCATTTTTAAAATTGGAATAATTAACAATATGATAACAAAAAAAGAAGATATAAACTCTAATCCTAAAGCATTTAGATAAAGATTATGCCATGGTTTTCTAGCAAGGGGAGCCCCAAGAATACAGAGAGGTTTAAAAATTGCAGCATCTTGAAGTCCCACAAATATAGTTAAAGTAGTGAACCCTAGTACATAATAACCATATTCTGATGGAAGCATTAATCGAGCTAACAAAATAGATGTTATAAAATTTAATCCAGAAACAGCTGCTTGATCAAAAGCTGCAAAACTTAAGTTTGAAAATCTACTTAGTATTGTTTTATACACCTTTAGATTGAGAATACTCCAATTCCAATAAATAAATGTAAATAAACCAAAAAACGATACTATGGAATGTAGCAACTGATAATATTGTGGTTTCCGCAAAATTTGTTACTGTTAAAAAAACTAAACAAAAAAATTCGAGTCTAAGTTGCCTTTGCTTATCTTTCATAAATAGCAAAATAAATGCTGATATTATGATAAGTACATAAAAAATACTTCCAATTAATCCTATATCACACAATGATTGGATAAATCCACTATGTAACTTTAATCTGTAAGCATAATGATCCGCTAACTTGGGAAAAGCATTTGTTTTCATATTAGCTAATATATCACCCCCTGCTGTGAATCCTAGGCCAAATATATTATCTTTGCATCTGTTGATAGCAAATTTCCAAATGTCTACTCTTCCTGAGAGCGTTTTTAAAGATTCGGCTCGAAGCAAATCCCAAACTATAATTTTTGTTCGCTCAAAGTTTAGAACAAATGTAGAGAGTATAATTAAAATTAAAACATAGCTGAGGCAGACAATCATTTTAAAATTGAGTCGGTAATATCTAATATATGTAGATAGTATTGCAAATAAAAAAGCAACCCAGTAAGTTCTAGATAATGATAGAAGAATACAACACAAGCCGATTGTAAATGCGAATAGTTTTAAATAATTATTGTGATACCCAAATAGTGCAATTCCACATAGTAAGCCAGCAGAAACACTTAAAATGCCTGGTTTCCCAAAAATTCCGACAAATCGTCTTACATCTCCCACCCACCTATATCCTATTGTTGGATAAAATTTTGCCACAAATAAGCCAGCTAAACAAATGAATAAATAACATAAGAAAGTCGTTTTAAAAAATACTGTAGTATCTCTCTCACATTTTTGAACCCAATTAGAATATGCGATGAAGAAAACGATAACTCCAACAAATGACATTACCTGAAGAAAAACATAAAGTTTATGATTTGAATTTATAATACTCAAATATAAAAATAATATGTATAATAAAAGTATAAGATATTTTCTAAAAACAAATTTCTTATTTAATTTTAATGTCAGATAAAGATATCCAACAATGAAACACAAAATTTCAGAAAAACCCCTTAACCATAAATTAATTTCAGAGCAAAATATTAAATTCTTGGCATTCAGTGCTATAATCAAAATAATTAGTATCTTATCCATAAACAATAAATTAAAAAGAAAGAATTAAATCCTTTATATTGACATTTTTATTATCAACTCTTGTTTGACATAATAATCCATTTCCATCTCTCCTTTGTTGAATAAATACCTGACCAGATTAACGCCAATGAATCCACAACCACCAGTGATTAAGACTTTTACCACTTTATTCCTCTAAAAATCTTATGTGTTTGAATATTATCTTTATATTTCTCTACAACTTTAAACATTCCTATCAGCATTTCTTCTGTTAAATAGTGCGGTTTCAAACCAAGTTCAACTAGACCAGTGTATTTAGGATTGTAATAATGCTCTTCTGCTTCTTTACGAGGATTTTCAATATGGTTTATTTTTACCCTATGACCTAATTCAGTCCCTATATGTTGCACTTTTTCGGCCAATTCATTGACACTAAATGTTTCAGTAATTTGGTTAAATATTCTCAGCTCACCTTCTTTAGGTGGATTTTCTGCCGCTAGATAGACACAGGCCATAGTGTCTCTTATATTGATATAGCCCCTAGTTTGACCTCCTTTTCCATAAACAGTTAAAGGGTAACCTGCTACTGCTTGTACAATAAAACGATTAAGCACAGTGCCAAAGATTTCATCATAATTAAAATTGGGCATAAGCCTTTCATCAAGATCAGCCTCGTCTGTAGAAATACCATAGACTGGGCCCTGCATGAGGTCAGTTACTCTTATGCCCCATGTCCTTACATAAAACCAAAGTAAATCTGTATCTTGAATTTTTGTTGTATGATAAAGAGAACTTGCTTGACGTGGGAAAAGAAATTTATCTTTGCGGCCTTTGTGTCCTATTTCTATCCACCCTTCTTCAATATCAATATTAGGTGTACCGTATTCTCCCATTGTGCCTAGCTTAATAATATGACATTTAGGATTAACCTCTTTAACTGCATAGGCAACATTGAGAGTGCTAATAAGATTGTTTGCAATAGTAATTGCGGCTTTATCACGATTTATCATAGAATATGGTGCAGAAGGTTGTTCAGCATAATGGATAACAGTATTAGGATTGTATTCCTCAAAGATAGATTTAAGGAATTGATAATCTGTTACATCACCAACATGAATATGAATTTTTTTACCTGTGATTTCTTCCCAAATTTTAGCCCTTTGGATAAGATTAGGATTAGGAATAAGCGGCTCACAATCTAGCTCTATACAAGCCATTCGCCGAAAATAATTGTCAATCCCAATCACTCCATGTCCTCTTTTAGAAAAATACATACACGTTGGCCAGCCAAGGTAACCATCAGCCCCAAGAATAAGGACTCGCATATTAAATTTCCTCTTCTGCTTTTTCTAATATTTTATTTTTAATTAAATAGTCTTTAAGTGCTTCCTTATTTAAAGGAGTCTCATTGGCAGAAATATAGGCTTTATCTACTTTTTCCTTAACAATATCAGGATATGTATATTCAATTTTATAAACTTCTCTAAATGCAGGTAAAGTAACAAACATGTCTTTTAGTTCTAGAGATCTTCTTGTTTCTTCTTCTGTCATAAGTTCTTCATATAATTTCTCACCCGGTTTTGGACCAATTTCCTTTATTTCTATGGTTTCTTTAGCATATCCATATTCTGATGCCAAAATATCAATCATTACTTCTGCTAAATCCATAATGCGCATAACTGGCATTTTGGTAATGAATACCTCTCCTCCTTTAGCCAATAAAGCCGTTTTTAATACCAAATTGGTTGCTTCATCAATACTCATAATAAACCGTGTCATCCTTTTGTCAGTGACAGTTACTGGACCTCCTGCCTTTATTTGTTTTAAAAATACAGGAACTACTGAACCACGGGAACCAATAACATTGCCAAATCGTACACTAGCAAAAATTGTTTTATTTCTATAAGTGAGAGTATTAGCAGACGTAATCAATTTCTCACACATAAGTTTTGATGCGCCCATTACATTTGTAGGATTGACGGCTTTGTCACTACTAGTAAAAATTACTTTTTCCACATCAGCTTCTAAAGCAGCTTCAATAATATTTTGTGTGGCTAAAATATTGGTTTGAATCACATCAAATGGATGATATTCAGAAAGGATTACATGTTTAAAGGCAGCGGTGTGAAAAATTATATCTACTCCCTTTGTAATTCTTTTTAGTCTATCTTTATCACGAATATCACCTAAAAAACATTTTATAGAAGGATTTTGTTTGTATTTTTCCATTAAAAAGAAAATTTCTGTTTCGTTGTTATCTAAAAGTCTGATTTCAGAGGGCTTATATTTAAGAAGTTGTTTAATCAATTCCTTACCAACCGTGCCTGCTGCACCAGTAATGAGGATGATTTTATTGGTAAAATAAGACATTAATTTATCAAAATTAAGGTTGGATTTTAACATTTTATATTTTTTTTAAAAGGTACTTCAATCTCAATTAAACGGTACTGTCC
>Ga0190362_1000113_pt1 | contig 10506 bp, 2 predicted proteins | sample 48721856_MG_FD_163437 | JGI IMG/M metagenome (GOLD analysis project Ga0190362, IMG submission 163437) | Hydrothermal vent microbial mat bacterial communities from Southern Trench, Guaymas Basin, Mexico - 4872-18-5-6_MG | ecosystem: Environmental > Aquatic > Marine > Hydrothermal vents > Microbial...
TGTATAAGTCCGTTATAGTTACGTTACCGCTTGCAGTAATTTTCAGCACAGGTTTCTCGTAGGTATAGCTGGTAGCACCTTCTACTTTAACAGATGTTGGTGGACTGCTAACGTAATCAATTACAACAGTTCCACTAACATTTATGAGCTTCATTACAGAGAACGGATATTTTGTTGAAAGGTTCTCAGCTTCAAAGTAATTTGGAGAAGCAATTATTCTTGTTATGTTCCTGTAATCCTTGAACTGCGTTGCGTTCACGGAGACATTAAGCGTCAGACCGTTGTTCGTGTGGTTCAGGTGGATTTCCAAGCTCTTCAGCTTAACTCCTTGGAAGTAAACGTCGATTTCGATGTCACCAGCGTAGAGCTTCGTTGGGTCGGTGGAGACTATGCTGAAGTTCTTGTTGAAGAATCCGTAAGTCGTTCTTGCAAGCGTTTTATTCTGTAAATCTGTAACGTTGAACAGGATTTTACCCCAGTCTATGTTGACAGTTCTGTAGATATATCCAACAGTAAAGTTCTCTGGGTCTTCTATAGTGATTGTTAGTGTTTTTGCACCGACTCCAACATCTTTAGTGTTGATTATGATGGATGTTACATTAGTGTGTTCTATAGACGCAAGTGTGACATTTCCTTTGTAGGGTAAAGTAATTTCGAGAGCTTCACCTACAACTACCGTAACGTTAAAGACATCCACGGTCTCTCCGTCGAGCTTGAACGTAGCCTCATAAGCTTTGTTTCCGACGTGACCGTAGATTTCGAGAGTTCCGTTCTCGTAGGTCGTGAAGTTGTAAACGTTGTAGGTGTATCCTGTGGTGGAGTTTGTTATTGTTCCCTGATAAGTCAGGTTTGCCGTAACATCAGTTCCGTTGTAAACTACTTTATCGAGAGTAACGAAGTCTATTAGCTCGATAGAGATGTTAGCTCCGTAGGTTGCATTGACTCCAGAAATGTTCAATATGGATGTGATATTAATCTGCGGTTTATCTTCGAGCCTGTAGTGGGCTGTTGGGTTGTATCTTTCCGTTGTGTTGGTATCAAGGTAAGTAACGTTCACGTAGACTGTCTTAGTTCCAAACTTCTTCTGAAAGAGTTTTACGATTGGTGTTCCGAAGTCGGCAGGGTCGTCGAGCTTGTAGACTCTAATCCAGTCGATATATCTATTTCCTCCATTACCATTAGAATATTCACCCTGCGAAATCAGAATGTTCTTCGGGTCGTTCAAATAACTCGTATCCGTTACGGAAATCCACAGCACCCCGTCGTGATACCATTCGAGAGTTCCATCGGATTTGTAGACGTATTTCAGGATATGCCACTCGTTCAGAGTAGTTATGGCTGTATCTGTTTGATAACTTGCCAGAACAGTATACGTTTGTCCTGCTGGAGTCTTGAGGATTATCACGTCGTTCGTTCCAGAAGCACTTACAGGTGAATTCCAATCGAACATATAACCATCGCCGAGAGTGGTATGATACCACTCTGACGTCCCACCCTCTAAATCTTGTATGTCTCCACTTCCGATGGAGAGGTCTGCATAGTGTTCTTCATCTGTAATCATGTGTTTTAGTTCGATAACAAAGTTATTCGTGAACGTTTTGAGTGATTTTACATTTCCTGAGCTGACAACATTTGGCTCTCCAGCGAGATGTAGATTTCCACTTCCGTCAAGCTCGACGATTGCGTTTGTCGAACCCATCTTATGGACTTCCCACTTGTTCGGGTCTGGTGCTGAACCAGCAGAGCCTTCGAAGTCGTCATACAGCTCGAAGACCTTTTCTGGGTCATTGTAAGCAGATTTTGTAGCATCAGGGTTTCCGTAGGCAACGTTAAGCTCTGTCGAATTTGCTGTGAGGTTAACCCAAATTATAGCAGTCTGGTTAGCGTAATCCAGATTCTCGACCCAGAAATAAAACTGGTTGAAGTTTTGGTCGAAAACTCTGATGTCAGCTCCTGTAGAATTCACGAGACTCCAGAAATTGTCATTTGTTCCTGAAACTTCTAAACTCCCTGCCATATTGTATAGCTTCCAAGTCGTCCCATTAATCACAATCTTATACTGAGCATATTCTGTTGGAGTTGCCGTAATCGGGAAGCTCATGTATTCTTTCCAGCTTCCTCCTCCGCTGTTGTCGAAAGTTTGAGCTGTAGTGGGCACTACTATTATTAGTAATATTGCAAGTATTACAACTGGTAACACCTTCGACATGTTATCACCTTATACTATCTTTAACATTATCTCTTTAAAATTCTTAAGGTTTCTGGATTGGAATCATTAAAGTTTTCTAAAGAATTTGAACTCACTTTCGATTCTGGTTTTTGCTACTTCCTGCTTTCTCCTTATTAAGAGTATTATCACTACTAAGATTGAACCAACTGTCGTCAATATCAAAAGCATTACTAAAATCTCTTCTTTAGGAGGGGCAGGTGTAGGTGTTGGAGCTGGTATACTGTTGTTTACGACGAGAGTGTATGTAGAGAACATTTCAAGCGTTAAATTTACAGAGTGGTTTTTTACAAGTATTGCCGTGAGATATTGTTCTCCGTTGTGAAGTAAATCGACGGAAATTGCGTTGGCTATAGTTTCGTTCAGCCAGATTTTATCTCCACCAGCCAATCCTATGAAAGTTACGTTTAAGATTACGTCAGAGGTGTTGTTAGCATAAATGTTCTCCTCGTGCACGATTACAGTAAAATCTTTTGAAACGGAAATGGGTTCTATATTAACGTGAGCGAAATTTCCACCCTTGTTAGCCCATACGACAAGTCCAGTAGTAGAGTTTACGATATTTGTTGCATTAATTATTAGTTTTTTGCTAACGACTCTAATTTGCTTTGAGAAACAAGTTTTAAACCCGTCTGGAGCTTCGACTTCGACTTTAATAGTATATATGTCGGGTCTGGTGAATGTGACATCTATTTCATCACTGCCGTTAACAATCTTGTCCCAAACACCGTCGTTATTGAAATCGAACTTAAATGTTAGATTAGACAAGTTGTAGATAGTCGATAACCACTTAACTTTCAAATGTATAGGTTTGGAAACTTCATTTGAGTCACTTAGCACATCGAGGATTTGGAGTTTTGGGGGGATGGCTGTTATATTTACAACACCTCTCTCTTGGACGTAATGATATACGTAGAGATGCCCAAAGGCAACATACCATACATCTTTTCTTCCACTTATGTAATCTAAATGTTGTAAAGCGTAGCTTCCGTTACTCCAATCTACTTTGATTGGATGCATCATTAGGTGGTAAATCCCACCGTTATTATATGCGGTATCAAATGCAGAATTTAGCGTAGCTAAATCTGTGACACCATCGCTACCCATCATAATTGAACGCCCTACTGGATTATATAATCCGTTGGTGGAATCCCATGAAGAAAACCACTGTGGGTTGTTTGTCGTGGTGTCTCTATCAATCAGATATTTGTATTGACCGAGTTTTTGTCTTACTACCGAATCTCCATCCCCATAAGGTCTAATCCACACATACACATACTCTTTTGAACCTTTTCTATTAAATTTTGGGAGTGTAAGGTTGTCAATTATATACTGCTTGGAAGCACCGATTTCCCAGTCGTAGTCATCGTATGGTGTATGTGGGTGAGTCATACTGTGAGATGCAGGCTCTACGAACCCTGCGTCAATCTCTTCCTGTATGCTTGTCCAGTTTACGAGCACTTCTTGGTAATTAGTATAGGAGGTATTATATCTGGGAACGATACCAACAGTAATCCACATCTGTCTTTCTCGGAAAGCTTTACAAGCGTTTTTAAATGCTTGGTCGAAGTCTGGAAGTCCAATCCAGTCGTCGGCTGTTGCAGTTACGACAGCTTTACGATTGTCGTAGTATTTAGCAATCTCAACAAATGTAACGTTTATAGGACTACCCTGACCGTCAGTGAATTTCAGATATATGTCGTCTGAATACGGTGCAAAAGCAATGCTCACATAAGCACGGTGTTCTGAATAGTTAAATCTAACAGCGTTTATACCATTAAAGAAGTCTGATGGAGTTTTTTCTGTAAGAGGTATATACGTTTCATTTAAGGAATAGCGGTAGTATACTTTTGCCGATTGGATATTCGCTGGCAACTCAAACACGTATGTTACTGGATAGCTTAGACCATAGGTTTCGTGTGCTGTAGGGTCTACGGATATTTTAAACTCGCTTGACGTATTGCTCGATGCTAATGCAACACCCATTGGGAGTAGCACTAAAGCTAATAGCACTAAAGCGAGAGTAAACCTCCAAATCATACTTAACTTTTAAATATACCTTAATTTAAAATTTTACTTAGGATTGAAAGTAAGTGGGGGTGTAGGAATAATGAGGAAAGGGATATTGTTCGCAATACTTTTGATGGTGGTGGCAGTAACATCTGTAGCACAAGCACAGGAATTGCCATCAGCAGTCCCAGTGAAGGTATGGGAAGTGACTCATAAGACATATACTGCATCTTTTATAGGTGAGGATAAAGTAGTCGTGTTTACGACGCATGGTGATGTAGACTTGGGTGGAAGATATATTTCATTAACATACCATGCTAACTACCAGTCAGCATACATTTACGATGTAAAAACAGGAAAGCTGTTGAAGAGTTTTACAGCTCAGGGAACTTACACAGTTGATGGTGTGAAAATCTGGGATAGAGGAGGTTTCTTTTCAGGAAATGGGAGATTTTTAGTAGAAGACCCAGCAGATTATGGGACTAACGCAAGAGTCGTAGATTTGGAAACTAAAACAACATACCCTATCAACTGGACTGGAACGGCTGGAGATTATTACGGAACTCAGATGGATTACTATGGAAGATACATTGCAGTTGGAGAGCAAGTAACTAATGGTAGACTGCTAATCTTCAAGTTTAACGGAAGTGCATATAACCTGATATGGAACTCAACACCGATTGGAGATATTAGGAGAATATTTCTTACTCTCGATGCACAGTATGTTGTCTACGGAGCTTTAGGGCATAACTACCTATACATAGCTGAGAAGTCTGGTGATAGTTACAGCGTCGTAGCACAAATTCCTCTTGAAGGTGGTGTTGGAGCACTTACGTGCACAGACCCTTATAAGCTTGGTTATATCCTCGTTGGAACTGACAATGGTTGGATATATATTTTTGACACACACAACGGAACAAAAATATCTAACCCTGATGTTATATACAAAAACAAGCATAGTGATGCAAGATTTTACAATCCGTTCTACAATAGGTGGTCTCCATCGCACGTAACAGCCGTTGCTTTTGCAGACAGTTCGAATAACTGGGTTATAGTTGACATAACTACGGGAAGGTCATACAACTACACAGTAGCAAGTTCCACTCCGTTTGTGGCAACAGCCGTTAGCTTGCAGGGTAATTACATATTCGCTGGAAACGCTTTATACATGCTCGTAAAGCAAGACATTCAGAGCGGAGAGCCGAGAATTAGGTTTAAAGGTGAGATGGTTTACAACCCAACTCAGTCTTATCCATGGGAACTTTCAACGGCATTCGTTCTCGAAGCTCCCAAGGACAAGCCTTATCACATTTACTTCGAATCTGGGAGCATAAAAATTACATACGTTTCTGCTGAGGAGAGACCTGTAGAATTAATCACCGACAGCGATATCGTAAACGGAAAACTTGGAAAAATGCTCGACAGAGGATTAGTCGGATACGACGTGATTTACACGGATGGAGCAACTATAAAAGACCACAAGCTCACGAAGAAGGATGAGAGAACTGTCGTATATGAGAGAACGCATGTCCTGCAAACATGGACTTATGCGAGATTCTTCGGAGTTCCAGCTTCTACGGCAGACTCAGGTATAATCATAGAAGTTCCTTTAGACTCAAAGCTGACTCCATATTCGGAGCTTACGTTAGACCCCAAGTTTGCGGTATCTGTTGTAATACCACAATTCAACCCACTTGGAGAGCTGATGGGTGTAAGCGGGCAGATAATAGGTAGCGGAGCAAGCCTATACACGGCAAAATCTCTTGCAGAAGGATGGTTAGGAGATTACCTATACAGGCTTGGATACGATGACCTTGCAGTTCACGATGCAGTTTCAATGTTTGCAAGAGGTGCAACGACATGGGGTTCAAAAGCGTTATTTGTAGTAGGTGTGGCTCTTGCAGTTGACGCTGGAATGGAGTTCTACACTCACTATGAAAACTTAAAAGAATACGAAAACATCAAAACGACAGTCTACACGATTCCAATTCTCGTTGATTCAAAAACGGGAGAGAGATACGCTGTAGTCGAATACTTCCTACCGATGGAAGCGAGTGAGCACGAGAACGACTTCAAGAACCACGTAATAAGCTATCTCGAAAGATTAGGAATTCCAAGCTCCAACATCAAAATAAGAGTGTCTTACATTACGGACACTTGGGACAACTACATGGACATCATAGAAGCAGGGAAGATTCCGAAGACTAATCTGCTCGAACTATCGAAGATGATTACAGAAGTCCCAACTGAAAGGCTGAAAATAGATAAAATTGTCATTGTAATAGATACGATTACGTCTGGTTACGCATCAACGTTTGACCTCCTTGGAGGAGGATACCACGAAGCACTGGCAACAATCGTCTACGGAAACAGCATACAAGTATCTGGAATAATATCAGGATTCGAGACGAAAGACCCAGAGGAAATAGCATCACTTATACCGAAAGTCGAAATAAACGGACAAGAATACGATGTTTCACCGAGCACGGACGGAGCAATTGCACAATTCACATTGCCAATAGGAACTGACAAGCTCGTTGTGAAGTTCCCGAACGCAGAGCACCTGAGAGCAATATTCCAGCTAAAGGCAACTACACTCGTAAAAACACCTATGGTTGATAAGGGAGGATACTACGAAGCTAACTTCCACTACGACTGGAAATATGGTAAAAACAATCTCGTAATCGTCACGAAGAGAATGGAATTCGTTGACATGCCTTATCCGATGGAGTATGCGGAGAGAGAAATTAAGCTTCTCTATGGCAGAGTTGAACCCCTTGAAATCACTAATTACTTCGAGCTAAGTCAAGTAATAGACGATGCAAACTCTCCAAGCGGTAAGAGATATTACTACGTGACGCAAGACCCGAAGTTCCTTGACCCAAGCAACGGAGCGAGAATGCAGACCTGTAAGCGGTATATCTTCAGATACTGGTATGTGACTCCTCCGCAACCGTATGAGCCACAACCCAACGAGACCATACCCATAAACGAGACTGAACCTCTGCCACCAAATGCAACATCACCATGGGGCAATGCTTGGATTAAGCTGTATCTCAACGGAACTACAAACGCAAGCGTAATTCCAAGAATGCTTGTTGTATGGGTAGGCTCTACTGGAAACGAGAGCAACACAATATCTGTTAAGGTAAATATGAGAGCGGGATACCTTAACAGCGAGGACAAACCAGTCTATACGATGAACGAAACGAGAACGTTTACGGTTACAGTTCCACCGAACTCAACGCATGTGCAATTCTGCGACATCCAGAAGTTCATAGCAGAAGCGATTGACTATGCTCCGAGAGGGTTCTTCGAAGCGATAGGTGTGATTACGCAAGCCACTTACAACAAAATAATATCAGATGACGCTGATAGAGTTACATACTTCCCACCACCGACGCTTCCACCGACTGAGACTCTTGTATCTCTTGGGATTAAAGTCGTAGATGCTTTTAACTTAACACCAATTCAGGGTGCAAAAGTTTACTTAGATGGAAGTCTATTCGAAACGACAAACGCTGATGGGTGGGCAAATGGAACTACTACGACGGGTCTGCATAAGATAAAGGTGGAAAAGAGCGGTTACAACACATACGAGGGTGATTTGAACGTCTTTGACAACATGACAGTTACGATAACGCTGACTCCGAAAGGAACAGTCGTAAATCCAGTAGGTGAATATACGTTAACAGTCGTAGCTCGTGACTCTGAAAGCAGAGAACTAATAACATATCCCGTTGATGTTTTTATAGACGGCAAGTATATTGGAACTACGACGTCAGGGGTTTTGAAAACTACAGTCTCTGCGGGATGCCACAAAATTTACGTCCGTTCTACGAAAGATTACGAACCACACGAAGCTGAGATTTGCGTATACCATAACATGACCTATACCGTATATTTAATCCGCAAAGTAACGCCACCTCCAACGCCGACAAACGTTTCACTGAACATCCATGTTGCAGACGGCATAACTTTAGACCCGATAGAGGGAGCTAAAGTCTACCTTAACGGTTCACTCTTCGGAACTACGAATGCGGAAGGATGGGCAAACGGAACGATAGAAACTGGGTTATATAAAATCAGAGTAGAGAAATACGGTTACAACCCCTACGAGAGTAACCTGAGCATCGCCGATAATACGATAATCTATGTAACACTGACGCCGACGGGAACGGTTGTAAATCCACCCAACCCACCAACGGAGACATATACGCTAACCGTGAAGGCAATCGACGCAATCAACAAGACTCCTGTAGCAGGTGCTACAGTTTACTTAGACGGAGAAGTATTCGGAACAACTGGGACAGATGGAATAACAACGGGAAGTGTTAAATCGGGATGCCATAATCTAACAGTCACACATCCAGACTATCAGACCTACTCAGATACAGTCTGTGTGTTCGAAAACATGACATACTTTGTGAGCCTGATTCCGAAGACTGTTACGCCACCTCCAACGCCAACAACGGTTTCTCTGAACATCAGAGTTATAGACGGAGAAACGGGGAGTCCGATACCTAATGCCGAGATTCTGCTGAACTCTTCTTCGATAGGATTCACGAATGCTGATGGGTGGTTGAACGTGTCTGCTACGACTGGTGTTTATCAGATAGAGGTTAAAGCAAACGGTTACCTGAGCTACAAGTCAGTCATAGAGGTCTACGACAACTCAACATACGTAATCAGTCTCACGAAACTTCCCAGTGCAACATTCTATACGCTCGAAGTCCTTGTCCAGTATCAAGATGGAGCACCATTTGAGGGGGCAAAAGTTACCGTGCTGGACAACACTACGCAGGCTGAGATGTTCAACGCAACCACAGATTTCCTCGGACTCGCAAAGTTCCTAATAGAATACGGAAGAGTCGTCGATGTGCATATAACAGCAGGTAGCTACACTTTCAACTTTACTGGAATAGTGATGGATAAGAGCAAGAGAATAGTAGCAACAGTTCCAGAGAATTCGAGCTACTTCACACCAGAGGTTGCGATAAGCAACGTGACGCTCAAGATTCACTGGGGAATGGGATGGTATTATGGTAAGACACCACACCTCGTCGAAACATGGGTGTTCTCGAACATTCCACAGACAATAACGCTTCATTACAGAGCTTTCGATGTAGAGACCAATGAAACTCTCAATGAAACTGATTTGACTGTTAAAGTGCACAAAGGAATGACTTACGTGATGTACTGGGTCTACCTTGGAGTGAAGAATGAAACCAAGAACGTTGCTGTGGAAGTCAGCATAACGAGCTACGAGCAGGATACCAACCTTGAAAACAACAAGATGGTGAGCAACAACGTGTCCATCAAACCGTTCATAGACTTGTCCGTAACGGTGCTCTGGAAACCAATCAAGCAGAAGACACCGCTTGCAATTCTACCAGAGGATGTGATAGAGATAGATATAGGATTCATGATACCGTGTAAGCTCACAGGAATCGAAATCAGGGCAGACGTGAACACACACGACCTCTTCACTAAAAAGCTGAGACCGCTTGAGAGACATCACGACGTTGTAGCATCGTTCAAACCCAACACCACAATCTGGTATAACACTACAGTTGTAGTTCCATTCACGGATAAAATCGTCGTAAACGCTTCAATATACCATCCATGGGAATACATGGGATGGAACAACTACATCAATACGACAATTCCAATCTTCCCAGACACCGAAGTAAGCGAAGTTTCCATAGGAGCACTCGTTGTCCAGAGCGGGCAGGATGTTGACGTTGCTGTAAAGCTGAGGTCAAATGCAATCGGAAGGGGAACAACAATCAGCGTCTTCGATGAAGACGTTGGAGATGTAATAGGAACAGCACACGTAGAAATAACAGAGCCAGAAATGGAGGTCAAGCTGAAAGCTAAAGCACCTGTAATAGGAGCGTCCGCTAAGACAGAGCAGTTCAACTTCAGCGGAGTCTACGAGACCCACACGTGGAACGTCTCATCTGCAACTGTGGACTACTGGACTGAGAACGATTACCAGAAGATTCAGGTGACGATATGGAACATACCGTGGTGGGTCTGGGTTCTGATAGCGATAATCGTGATAATCTTCATCCTCGCAGTGGTGCATGCACTGCTAACGACTGTAAAGGAGAGAACGAGACCGAGATACAGGTTCTTCAGGAGACTCGAAAAAGAGGAAGAGGTTTCGGACAGATTTGGATTGACTACTGAGGAGAAGGGTTACAAGAAGTTCAGGTTCTTCAGAAGACTTAAGTAATTTTTAACTTATTTTTTATAGAGGGGGT
>Ga0190362_1000117_pt1 | contig 10256 bp, 10 predicted proteins | sample 48721856_MG_FD_163437 | JGI IMG/M metagenome (GOLD analysis project Ga0190362, IMG submission 163437) | Hydrothermal vent microbial mat bacterial communities from Southern Trench, Guaymas Basin, Mexico - 4872-18-5-6_MG | ecosystem: Environmental > Aquatic > Marine > Hydrothermal vents >...
GGCAAGAACTATAAAACTAAATTAAGCAAGATTCCATGGAATTTTCTGGAAGAAGGTGAAGAAGGATACAGGTACTTTTTCACATTCTTTTATGATATAGGTTCATTAGTTTACCTTCTCCATCTGCCCAGAGGTTCCAGAATACTAGACTGTGGTTGTGGGGGGAGTGTCTCAGAATTTCTGGATAAGATGGGATATGATGTAATTGGAATGGATATAAGCGAACAAATGATTGAATCATCAAAAAAGAGAGGATGTAATGCAAAGTTCATGGTTGGGGATTATGAAGAACCACTACCCTTTAAGATGAAATTCGATGGTATTGTATCCCACGATTCCTTGCATCACACAGAAAATAAACTCAAGGTTCTAAAGAATCTATACGATGCATTGAGGGGGGATGGAATTTTGATTCTATTCGAACCAAATTGGATTCATACATGGCGTAACAGAAAGAGTGAGGACACAATTGATTATAAAAGGACAGAGAAAGGAGAACACCAGCTTCAGTGGGTTAGATTAGTAAAAGAAGCAGGATTCAGAGAAGTAGAACTTTATTATTCGTTTAGAAAACCAATCAAGAAGAACTCGTTGAGAGGAATTCTAAACATGTTAAGCAGGGTGCTTTATCAATCCTTTCCATTAAATTTCACAACATCAATAGTTTTGAAATGTAGAAAATAAGAAAAATGTCAGAAATTAGGGGACAGATTAAAAGTATAAAAAGTTTAGCAGATTACTATAAAAAAGAAGATGTAATTGTTGGTTATTTTAAACAACGGTTTGATATTCCTTTAAATAGGGTATTACATAGGAATCAGGTAGAGTTCATCAATAAAAAAATCAAGGAGAACAGGATATCCGAAGTATTAGAAATTGCTCCTGGTCCTGCTAGATTAACAACAGAAATAAAAGGGGTAAATAAAGGCTATATGTTAGACATAAATGAAGGAATGTTAATCCATGCAAGAGATAGATTAAAAAAGAGAGGATTAATTAAAAAATGGAAAATGATTATGGCAGACGCTTTCGATACGAAATTAAAAGAAAATTTTGTGTCTATGATTTATACCTTTAGATTTATTAGACACTTCAAATATGAGGATAGAAAAAAATTGTACTCTGAGATAAGAAGACTACTAAGGGATGGTGGTTATTTGATATTTGATGTTCCAAATTATGGTATAGAAAAAATCATGAGAAAAGGAAAAACAGAGAAGGATTACCTCATTTATGATAAATTATGGAAAAAAGACGAGTTCATAAAAGAAATGGAAAATAACGGTTTTGAAGTGATTTGTATGAAGGGGAACCTAAAAATTTATTTCATACAAGCAGCGATTTCTAGATTAGATAGAATTGGACTTGGTAAAGTTGCAGAGAAAATTATTTACCTTCTTGATAGGATATTGGATAAAATTAAATTTGAATTTGTGATAGATAGGCCAAAAGAATGGTTAGTTCTGTGTCAAAAAAAATAATTTATTTTATGAGAATTTACCAACCTTTGAGTGAAGCTATATCAAAGGAAGTTGAATTTTTACATTCCCACTTTAAAAATAGTTTCATCTATTCAATGACCTCTTTTTATAATGTTTCATCATTGTTAAATTTTCATTTAAAGAGAAATAAATTGGTATTTTGTTATTTATTTTTACCACTGAGGTTAAGTAGTAGGTTACTGGAAAAAAGATTTGAGATATCCCATGTTTTTGGGAATTTAAATGACAATTATTACCTTAAAAAATTAAGGAAACCCCCAATTATAGTAACTGCAGTTACAATTGAAAAAGTATTCAAAGCAGAAGATATTAAAAAAGTTGACATAATTATTACAGAGTCAAAAAAACAAAAGGAGATATTAGTTGAAGAAGGTGTTAAAGAAAATAAAATAAGATTGATCTACCCCCCCGTTGATTTAAATAAATTTCAATATGTTCCTGTAAAAAGCAATAACTTTAAGATACTATTTGCTAGCTCCCCTATGAGGGAGTCATATTTTGAAAGAAGAGGTATCAATCTATTGTTAGATGTCGGAAAAGAACTTCCAGAAGATATTGAATTTAATTTGTTATGGAGGGGAAAAACAGGAAAGATAATGAAGAAAATGATCATGGAGAATAATTTGAGAAATTTTGAGGTTATTGATACTATAATTCTTAATTTAAATAAAATTTATGCTCAAAATCATGTAACTATTGCGCCATTTACAACACACTCAGAGAATAAGTCATGTCCTAATTCAATAATAGAAAGCCTTGCAGCAGGAAAGCCTGTTTTAGTTTCAGAAAAAGTTGGAATTTCAGACATTATAAAGAGAAATAGATGTGGAATAGTGTTTAAACCCACGAAAGAGGAATTAATTAAAGCTATTGAGAAGATACAGAGATATTACAAAGGCTATCAGAAGAACTGCAGAAAATGCGCAGAGAAATATTTCTCACAAGAGAGATTCATTAAAGAATATGAAAAAGTGTATGATGAGTTTTAGATATTCTCTTTTCTATGTTAGCTCAATTGTTTTTATTCTCAGAGCCTTACAGTAAAGACAAAATGCATAATTTATGAACTTTAGTATTCTTTCAAAGAATTTATTTTTTACCATACTTTCATCATAAAACTTACAGCTCATTTTTTCAATGAGAAAGTTATCAGAAACTTTTCTCTGTTTTTGTATTTTCTCTCTTTTCTTGAGAATATCTTTATAATGAGTTAGAAGCCATAGATAACTTCTTGATCTATAGGGAATCTTTTTAAATTCGAAAAAATTTAACATGAATATTCCTAAGACGATCAGTGGAAAAATTTTAATTAAATTTTTTCTCTCATAAAAAATAAAGAGATTTATTAGCCTGTTTCTCTCACCTAAGTAAATAAAATATTTATTAGTCTTTTTGCTCTTCTTTTTCGAGGTATTGTGAAAATGATATAAAATTGATTTTGTAGCTGTTTTATTCCTATATTCTCTTAGATTTAAAAGCCAACCAAAATATAAATCTTCAGCATATATGAAATAATCAGGATCAAAAGGTAAATCCACAATATTTTTCCTATAAATGAAAGATACACCTCTAATTCCAAAGCTATTTACTAAACTAGCATCACTTTCAAGAGGTTCTTTTAGTCTATACTTTGCATGATATCCTAGCAAAGAGGTTGTGCTTCCTATTCTGTTGAAATCCATTATGGTTTCTTTACTTTGCCCTTCTTTTAAGTCAATGGAGGAAACTGCCCCAATTTTTTCATCACTTTCAATTCCTTTAACCAACCACTTTAACCAGTCTTTTTCGACTAGAGTATCATTATTCAATATAACAATATACTCTCCCTTAGCGTGTTTAACCCCTTCGTTATTTCCCCCTGCATAACCAAGATTTTCAGGATTCTTGATAATTCTGATCTTTTTATTTTTACCAAATTCCTTCTGGAAAATTTCCACAGAATTGTCTTTACTTGCATTATCTACTAAGAGAATTTCAAAATCCTGATAGCTCTGCTTTAGAACTGATTTCACACAATTTACCGTTAATTCCGGCTGATTCCAGTTTAAAATTATTATGGAAACTTTTGGCATTTTACTTAATACTATTTACCTCCTTCTTTATAGTTTTTACAACCTCCTCAAATTCTGGTAACTCCCTGAGTAATGGCTTCAGTTCCTTCTCCCAGAGGGGTTTCTTTTCCTGAAGTCTTTGACTAAATTTTTCTGGATTCCAGATCTCATTGTAGTATCTCATCTTCTGGTTTACTAATTCCAAGTCAATCTCTATACCTTTCTCTAGTAAAAAATATAGGTCATATACATCCCTTGCATAATTTCTTGTTAGAATTGCCCTTACTTTTTCAGCCAGAATTTCTTTTTCTTTCATCACCTGAACAAAGCAGGTTGGTACATCTCTATACGCTGATATAAGTCTCATAAGTTCTGGTTTTAATACAACTTCTGATTTCAGATTTATATCAATTCTTATTCTGCATGCAGATTGATCACCTCCAGAGTATAAAGGACCAAAGATCCTGAAGGATGCTAAAACAGAATTGAAAACCTTTTTCTTTTCTAAAATTTTTGCCTCAATTCCAAAAGCTTTCAAATCACGGATAACGCCTTTAAAAAGTTTATCGGTATCTATCTCATTGGCGAGTGAAAAGTCCAAATCTTCACTAAATCTATCCAGTTTATAGAATTTGTAAAGACAGGTTCCTCCTTTCAACACCATTTCATCCTTAGTATTCTTTGATATGGAAAATAAAATTAAATCCTGCAAGTAATCTTTTTCAGCATAACCTAAACTCAATCTTTTTATTCCTGCTGTTTCCTCAAGTTCTTTCCTGTTAATCATTCTCAATTGACCTGTTCACCACGACCTTCCATTCTTTATTCTTTTTACCATGAGTTTCAAAATCTGGATCTAACAGCACATAGTTATAGTCAATAAATTTTTTTAGATCATCACATTTAATGCCAAAGTTCTCTAAAATAAAACCAAGTCTTTTTATCAGTGCTTTATTTCCTGTTTTTATGGCATATTTCTTTAATTTTTTAACATTAACCCCTTTTACTGCTTTTATAACCTCTGATAAAGGCACCTTCCCGGTTAGTAGAGAATCTATTATTGCTTTTTCTGGCTCTGCAACAAAAATTTCAAAGTCTCCGTATCTCTCTTTTTTATAGCCCCACACATCCTTTGTTTTCAAGAAAATAATCTTTGTTTCCAGAAATTCAATTTTCCTTTTGTATTTTGATGTGCAAAGAAAGATATCTCTCGGTAACTGCTCTGTAAGATTATGAAATCTTAATGCTGTCCATAAACTGAGATAAGAGGGAGAAACAATATTCGTGGCAAATATTAAGGGGTCTTTATGCAGAGTATATTTTCCCCTCTCAACCTTATGAATCAGATTTCTACCTTTTAGTCTTTGTACCAAAACCTTTAGATAAGCAGGATTTTTATGAACTAATTTTGACAAATCGTTCAAGGTGAATAATGGATAGCTCTCTAGCTTTTTTATTAATTTTATCGTTTCCATACAATATAATTTATTTTCATAATTTAAATATAATAGGTTATCAAATTTGATAACCTTGTCAATACAGAATAGTAAATTTTACTAATTCAACTAATTTCAATTCAAGATAATGATGGAAAGTTTAGGTATTTTTGCTGGTTTTTGGTAACTGATGTATAATTACTCCTCCTTAGAGATTAAAACTGAATTAATGGAATTTATTTGTTTTAGATCCATTATAATTATAAGATGGTAGAAGCAGGTATTGATCTCACTTTCCATTTAATGAAGGCGGAATACGAGGAGGATAGTAAAGCCTATAAAGAATACAGAAGAAAGTGGAATGAAAATCCAAAGGAATTTATAGTAGAGGATTTTCCTATCCATCTTGATATAGAAACCATCACTTCCTGCAATCTGAAATGCTTCATGTGCTTTCAGTCATATGACCCACCAAAACCACTTTCTATGAGTATGGATATTTTCAAGAAAATAATAGATGAGGGTGCTAAAAAGGGACTATGTTCTATTAAGACTCAATACAGGGGTGAACCCCTCCTTGATCCTAGAATGCCTGAAATGGTTAAATATGCCAAGGATAGCGACATTATTGAGGTTATGTTTAACACCAATGCTACTCTTTTAGATGAGGAAAAATCAAGAGCCCTTATTGAGGCAGGTCTGGATAAACTCATCTGCTCAGTTGATGGATGCACAAAGGATGTCTATGAGAACGTGAGAATTGGGGCAAATTTTGAAACTACACTGGAGAATATAAAGACCATGCAACGGCTTAAAGAGGAAATGGGTTCAAAAAAGCCAATTGTCAGAGTTCAGATGGTAGATACGCCAAGAAATCATCACCAGATAGATGAATACCTGAAATTCTGGGGTGAGATTGCAGATCATGTTGCTATAGAGGATATGTTAGATTGGGACATAAAGGAGGAGGACCATACTCCTCTAAAAGACTTTGCCTGTGCACAATTGTGGCAGAGATTGATAATTCTAGCAGATGGCGATGTATTACCATGCTGCAGAGCCACTAGAGGAGGTAACGAAAAACTTGAGGTATTAGGTAATGTCAAAGAGAAAAGCATATCGGAGATATGGCACAGCGATAAATTAAACAGCTTTAGAGAACTCCACAAAAAGGGAGACTCCCATAAGATGAGGCTTTGTAGATTGTGTGGTATGAGAAAATCCTTGGTAGAAAAAAAGAATAAATAAGATGTTTAATAATAAAGAAATTCTCGCAATAATCCCTGCACGAGGCGGTTCTAAATCCATCCCTAAGAAGAATATAAAACTCCTTGGAGATAAACCATTAATTGCTTATACCATCAAAGAAGCACTAAAATCAAAATACATCGATAGAGTAATTGTCTCAACAGATGATAAAGAAATTGCAAATATAGCAAAAAATTATAATGCTGAGGTTCCATTTTTAAGACCAAAAAATTTAGCAAAAGATACATCATCCTCATTATCGGTAATCCTTCATGCTCTTGAATATTTAGAAAGAGAGGAAAACTATTATCCAGATATAATTGTATTCCTACAACCAACCTCACCATTTAGAAAGGCAAAGCATATTGACGAGGGAATTGAGAAAATTGAGAGTTGTGATGCCGTTGTTGGTGTATCTGAGGTTAAAGAGCATCCTTATTTCATGATGCAGAAAAAAGGCGAATTTTTAAAGCCTTATCTGAAAATAGAGAATCGACCCCTCAGAAGACAGGATCTGCCAAAACTTTATCATGATAACGCATCTTTATTTATTACTAAGAGGAGATATTATGATAGTGCTAAAGACCTAGATCCTGTGGCGCCTATATTCAATGGAAGAGTTAAAGCAGTTATGATGGATGATATGAGCTCTATTGACATTAATACTCAATTGGATTTCATGTTGGCTGAAATAATATTGAAAAATAAAGAAAATGAGGGATAGCAAACTATATGGGAGTAAACCCTACCTGATTGCAGAGTGTGCATATTCCCATGAGGGTGATATTGAATACATAGAGAAATCTATAAAGAAAATTTCAGAAGTAAAATGTATAGATGCTGTAAAATTTCATGTTTTGTTAGATATACAAACATACATGTCTCCAGATCATGATTTATATAAAAGAATACAGGAATGGCTTTTCGGAGAAGATGAATGGAGCGAATTGATAAATTATGCGATCAGTTTGAATTTGAATGTAATTATCTTGGCAGATGACCTAGCCAGTCTTGATTTCTTAAAACCCATGGAAGATAAGTTATCAGCAATTGAGATACATGCCTGCTCACTGAATGATATAAAAATGCTGAATAAGGTTTCTAAATTCAGTATTCCAGTAATCCTGGGCATCGGAGGCTCAACAATTGATGAGATTTCCTTTGCAATAGACTATCTTAAAAAAAAAGGGAAATCAGATATTGTATTGATGTACGGATTTCAGAACTATCCCACAAAATACGAATACATCAATCTCAAAAAGATGCAAAAGATAAGGGAGTGTTTTAATCTCCCAGTTGGCTATGCAGATCACACTTCTTGGGATGACGAAAATCAGGAATTAATAACGCTCGCTGGCTTTTTATTTGGAGCTAATATAATAGAGAAGCATTTTGTTCTGAATAAAGGTGAGAAGAGAATAGACTATGAGGCTGCAATCTCTGCCGAGGATTTCTGCAGTTTATACAAAAAATTGGAGATTCTTCAGAAGGCAATTGGCAATGGAGAGATGGAATTAAGTGAATACGAAAAAAGCTATGGAATAATAGGTCCCATGAAAAAAGCAATTATGGCTAACAGGGATATAAAGAAGAATGAGGAAATTTCACTAGAAAACATCGCTTTTAAAAGAACAAAAAAAATTAGTAATGTAAAACAAAAAGAAGTGCTGAATCTCTTGAGGAGAAGGGCAAAAAGTAAAATAAGAAGAAATGAGTTAATCACATTTGAAAATACATACTAGCTATAAAGAATGAGAACAGCAGTTACAATCACTGTCAGGATGAAGTCTAAAAGGCTCCCGGGGAAAGCAATGAAAAATCTTGTTGGGAAGCCTATAATAGAGCACCTTATAGAGAGATTGAAACTCGCTAAACTTCCCGATGATATAATCCTATGTACATCAACTAATCCACAGGATGACATTTTAGTTGAAGAGGCAAAGAAAAACAACATAAGGTGGTTTAGAGGCGATGAGGTGGATGTATTGAAAAGACTTCTTGATGCGGCAAAAAAATATAACCTGGATTTTATTGTTAGCACAACAGGCGATAACCCTCTTACTGATCCATGCTATGTTGACAAAATAATTGAAAAATATAAAGAAACTGACGCTGATTACATCACCTGTTTTGATCTACCTCTTGGGACTTTCTCATATGGGATAAAGGTTAAAGCGTTAGAAAAGGTCGTAAAATTAAAAAAAGAGAGGGATACAGAAATATGGGGGGTTTACTTCACAAAATCAAATATATTTAAGACAGAAATAGTTGATGTTGAGAAGAAATTAAGGCATCCTGAGGTAAGGCTTAGTGTAGACACACCGGAGGATTTTAGACTTATGGAAGAGATATATGGGAGATTATATGAACCTGGAGAGGTTTTTGAACTACGAGAAGTTATAGAACTTCTAGAAAATAATCCTCAACTGATCGAGATCAATAAAAAAGTAGTGCAGAAAGCTGCACCAGATATTGACGTATCAGAACTAAGAAAATGGGAAAATTAACTGCTAAAAAATATCGTGAATTATTCAAGCTCCGAGCAGAGGGAAAATTGGATGATATGGAGTGTACAAAAACCTTGTATAAACTTCTGGAGGATCTGTATTTTGATGGAATCAAGATACTGGATATCCCATGCGGAGTTGGTCATTATTTCAGGAAAATAAAGGAGCTGGGCAATGTCAATTATCTGGGTATCGATCTTGATTCAGAAGCAATAAAGATGGCAAGAGAGATATGGAAAGATATCCCAAATGCGAGGTTTGATGTCCAAGATGTTTCTAATCTAGATTTAGAGGACAATTCAATGGATGTAGTATACTGCTATAACCTTCTACTCCATTTGGAGGATTATAAAGAGGCCCTCAGGGAATTATTCAGGGTTTCCAAGAGATACATAATTGTAAGAAGTTTGTTTGATGAGGAGGAAAGCATCAATACAGTTGATGTGGCTGAAGATTATCTAGAGGTGTACCCATCAGGGAAGGTTTACTATAACACATACGCAAGGAAGGATGTTGCAAACTTATTGAGAGGTCTTGGTTCCTGTGAATTCAGATTTATAAAGGATAATCTTTTAGTTCCGCAAGAAAGCACTGAAAAACAGGAGAAATTATTAGGGATAGATTCCTCTGAATTTACCAAGGGAGGAGGAAATAAAAGACAAGAGTTTAAGGGATTGGGATTGAACTATGAGGTACTTTTTATAGAAAAATTGAGGTGGTAAAAATGAGATATTGCAAAAGATGTGTAATGCCAGATACAAGACCAAGGATTGAGTTTGATGAGGAGGGAGTATGTAATGCATGTAGATATGCAGAGAAAAAGAAGAAAATAGATTGGGATGCAAGAAAGCAGAAATTCAAAGAGATATTGGATAAATACAGATCTAAAGATCCGATGAAGTATGATTGTGTCATTCCTGTAAGCGGGGGAAAAGACAGCACATATATCGCTTACATAATGAAGAATGAGTACAAAATGAATCCCCTTGCTGTAACCTTTGCTCCCAACATATATACCAATGTTGGATCTAAAAATGCAGAGAATTTTAAGAAGATTGGTATAGACCATATCCTATTTACTCCAAACAGAGAAGTTCTCAGGAAGCTCAGCAGGAAGATGTTTATTAACTATGGGGATCCGCTTATCCCTTGGGTTACTGGGGTTTATTCGATTCCCCTAAGAGTTGCGGTAAATTTTAAAATCCCCTTAGTGATTTATGCCGAATGTGGAGAGGCTGAATATGGCGGTTCAACTGAGAAGGATGACGATTATGAAATCTGTGAAACAGATTTGAGAAAATTTGTTCGGACGGGGGATGCAAAAGATTGGAAATACCCTGAAAACTGGGTGGATGAGGAGATATCTTTATCGGATTTAAAGCCATATATCTTCCCCTCCCAAGAAGAAATGGACAGTGCGGGCATAAAGGCGATATATTTTGGATATTTCCACTACTGGGACGATTATGAGCATTACAAGTTTGTCAAAGAAAAGATCGGCTTTAATGAAGT
>Ga0190362_1000122_pt1 | contig 9970 bp, 10 predicted proteins | sample 48721856_MG_FD_163437 | JGI IMG/M metagenome (GOLD analysis project Ga0190362, IMG submission 163437) | Hydrothermal vent microbial mat bacterial communities from Southern Trench, Guaymas Basin, Mexico - 4872-18-5-6_MG | ecosystem: Environmental > Aquatic > Marine > Hydrothermal vents > Microbial...
CTTCGTCAAAGTAATTTTAACGGAGATCCAAATGTTAAGCGCAATGGCTCAATGCAGAATGCAAATTGAAAAATGCAAAATCGCCTTCTGTTAAATTGGAACGTTAGCACGTTTACACGTTTGCACGATGAGACGTGCTTAGTCCTTAGTCCCTAGTCCTTAGTCTCTAGTCAATTCTAGTCTTCTTTTTGATTGAGGCATTACAAAGTTGCAAGTTGGAAAGTGGGCAAGTTTACACGTTTGCACGTTAGACCGTTGGGAGTGGGAATTGGGAATTTCTGTTTTCTATTTTCTATTTTCTGTTTCCCGTTTCCCTTTCCTTCTTTTCCTTCTTTATGCGCGTTAACACGTTTACACATTGACACGTTTACATGTTAGAATTGGGAACTGGGAATTTCTGTTTTCCGTTTTCTATTTTCTTAACTGTATTTTGTAGATTAGACTCCAATTCCACTACATTTGGCTATTTCATTCCCTCACTATTTCACTACTCACTGATTTAATGTTTTGGCATTAAGACATTTGGATTTCATTTGGCATTTGGATTTTGAAATTTGGATTTTTTAGACCATATTTAAACGTTTGTTCTTTTTGTTAAATTACTTATGGCCTGACTTTGACGTAGCCCTGAAACACTATTGTCATGAATTGACTTTTTCAACTTATAAGGTTATACAAAAATATGTTAATAGGGAAAAATTGGTGGTGGGCTCTCTAGAACACTATGGAGTAAGTCCACCAAGAAAAAACTAAAATGAAGTCGTGGATTACTTCATAGCAAGTAGTCCATGGCGTTTTTTGAGCCGTGGCAAACCACGGCTTTTTTATGAGGGGGATTGAATGTTTGTGCCTGATTTCAAAATATTTAAACAGCATGCCTTAAAGGCCAATCTTATCCCTGTTTATAAAGAATTGTTTGCCGACATAGAAACACCAGTCACTACCTATTTGAAGCTTAAAGAACAATCTCTTTCTTTTTTACTAGAAAGTGCAGAAGGTGATGGAAGATGGGGAAGATATAGCTTTATAGGGTTCAATCCCTTAATCACTATCACTTACCAATATCCACAAATGGTCATTAAAACAGTAAACCAACAACAAATTTATTCTGGAGTAACTGACCCCCTACCTTTTTTAAGAGAAACCATTAGTCAATTTAGTTTGGCAGATGTCCCAGGGCTACCTCGTTTCCAGGGAGGATTAGTGGGATATTTTGCCTATGATGTCATCCGATGTTGGGAACGTATACCTGCTAAAGCTAAAAAAGATACTTCCATCCCAGAAGCTATGTTTATCTTACCCCAGGAGTTGATTATCTTTGACCATGTGAGCCATAAAATAAAGGTAGTAAATTTTGTGTATATAGAAAAAAAGGAGAACTCAGAAGATTTATATAAAAAAGCAATAAAACGAATAGAGGCTCGCTTAAAAGAACTCTCCACTCCCCTTAATTATAAAACTTCTCCTCTTTCTCTGGATATTGTAAAGTCTAACTTCACAAAAAAAGAATTTATGGAGGCTGTAAAAAAAACCAAAGATTACATCCTAAATGGCGATGCCATTCAAGTAGTGCTTTCCCAGCGTCTGGAGACTGAATTTAAAGGAGATGTATTTAATATCTATCGGGCTTTGAGGAGTCTCAACCCTTCTCCTTATATGTTTTATCTTGATTTTGAAGACTTAAAATTGATTGGTGCTTCTCCAGAAATTTTAGTGAGATTAGAAAATGACCTCATTAGCTTAAGACCCATTGCTGGCACTAGACCAAGAGGACACACCGAAGAGCAAGACAAGGCCTTGGAGAAAGAGCTATTAGCTGACCCCAAGGAACGAGCCGAACATATTATGTTAGTGGACTTAGGACGGAATGATGTGGGAAGGGTGGCTAGACCAGGCACAGTAAAAGTGACAGAATTAATGGTAGTTGAACGCTATTCCCATGTGATGCATATTGTTTCAAATATTATTGGAAAGTTAAAGCAAAATGAAGATGCTTTTTCGGTCTTAAAAGCTACCTTTCCAGCTGGCACTGTGAGTGGAGCACCTAAAGTGCGGGCCATGGAAATAATAGATGAACTTGAACCTACACAGCGCGGACCTTATGCAGGGGCGGTAGGGTATTTCAGCTTTTCTAGGAATATGGATTTCTGCATTACCAGTCGCACCGTCATTGTCTGGAAAAACAAACTGTATATTCAAGTAGGGGCAGGTATTGTGGCCGATTCGATACCTGAAAGGGAATATCAAGAAACCATAAACAAGGCGCAGGCCATGTTAAAGGCCATAGAATGGACAAAAAACGGTTTAGAGTAAAAAAGATGCTAGTCATTATAGACAATTACGACTCTTTTACTTATAACTTAGCCCAATATTTTCAAATATTGGGAGTTGAGGTAAGGGTGTTTAGAAATGACCAGCTAAAGGTAGAAGAAATACAACATTTTCACCCTGATTATTTGGTTATTTCTCCTGGCCCTTGCACACCTAAAGAAGCAGGTATTTCTGTAAAAAGCATTCGTTTTTTTAAGGGCAAATTGCCTATTTTGGGTGTTTGTTTGGGACATCAGGCTATAGCTGCTGCCTTTGAAGGTAAGATTGTGCAAGCTAAAAAAATTATGCATGGAAAAACCTCCATGATTTATCATGATAATAAAACCATATTTCATAATTTGCCCAATCCGTTTGAGGCCACCAGGTATCACTCCCTGGCTGTGGAAAGAGAAAGCTTACCAAACTGTTTAGAGATTACTGCTTGGAGTGAAGATAATGAAATTATGGGAATAAGGCATAAAGAATATATAATAGAGGGAGTGCAATTTCATCCTGAATCTATCCTGACCAAAGTAGGTATGTCCTTATTAAAAAATTTTTTGGCACAAGGAAAGAAAAGATGAGGCGTCTAGGTGTGGCATTAAGTGCTTTAGGAATGTTTTATGTTTTAGGAGAATTAATATTACACCTTCAAAACAAAAGCCTCTGTTATACCCAAGGTTGTAAAGTCATTATGGGCCTGGCCAGTAACGAATTTTTCATCTTACTTATAGGCTTATTATTATTTTTCTCTCTCAGCCTGTTATTTCTGACGAATCCTAGAAAAAATGTTTTTCATGTTATTGATGCCATTTTGGTCTCTTCTTTGGCTGTAGAAGGATATTTAATGGGTATTCAGTCTTTTGCCCTATCTCAATTTTGTGAGTTCTGTCTAGGTGTCTTTCTTCTCATTTTTCTAATAGCCATTATTTATATATTTTCTTATAGGCGTTTTACCACCATTTTGGGTTTTATTTCTTTTATAGCAGTATTTTTGGGCACTTATTTAGTATCTCCCCCTTCCCTAGGCTCAGGGTTAGAACACATGGCTTACACACATTATTCAAAAGGCAAACCATCCACTACATGGTATTTATTTACCAAAAAAGATTGTCTGCATTGTGCGGAAATATTATCTTATTGTCTTCATCAATATCCAGATGACTTGGATTTATATGTGTGTTCAGCAGAAAAATGCAGTTTATTGTTAAAAACTTTAGGTATAAATACCGTGCCTGTCCTTTTGATAGAAGGAAAGGCCAGAAAAGAAATTATCGTTGGAGAAAAATGTATTATGGAAAGAATAAGAAAGAAAAAACCAGCATTTCCAGAACTGTTGCCTTTTGGTTCAGCAGGGGATGCTTGCACTATTAACCAATCATGTCAATGAATGGAGAATAGAATTTCTTAATAACTTCATCCAAAAATCAATTGCAGATTTAGGGATGTCCCTGACCTTGACAACCTGGCGGAGCTACGTGCTAAAATAGAAAATGTTTTTTACCAAAGAAACAGTCCTGAATACTCCCAAGGGGAGGATAATGTGACTAAGCGTATTTTGAACAAATTAGTAGAAGGCCACAATTTAACAAAGACAGAAATGGGACAGTTTATGTCTGCTATAATGGAAGGAAGAGCAACGCCAGCTCAAATTGGTGCTTTTTTAGTGGCCATGCGCATTAAAGGAGAAACTGTAGACGAAATTACTGAAGCAGCTAAGGTAATGCAGGCCAAGGCCCATGAGTTGCAGATAGAAACAAATGTCCCCCTAGTGGATACCTGTGGTACAGGAGGGGATGCTCAAAATACCTTTAATGTCTCTACCATTACTGCCTTTGTAATCGCCGGGGCAGGACTGAAGGTAGCCAAACACGGTAATCGTTCTGTATCTAGCCAGTGTGGCAGTGCCGATGTATTAGAAGCCTTAGGCCTCAATTTAGATAGCCCACCTGAAGTGGTAAAAAAATCTATAGAAGAAGTAGGCATTGGTTTTCTCTTTGCCCCTAAATTTCATCCTGCTATGAAGTATGCCATTGGTCCTCGGAGAGAACTGGGATTACGCACTATCTTTAATATTTTAGGCCCTCTCACCAATCCCACTAACATTACTCATCAGATTATGGGTGTCTATGACCCAAAATGGCTTTATCCTCTAGCAGAAGTAATGAGAAACTTGGGCAGAAAAGGGGCAATGGTAGTCTATGGGGAAGGAGGTTATGATGAAATTACTATCACAGGTAAGACTTATGTGGCAGAATTAAAAAATGGAGATATCAAACAATACCAGCTTTCTCCAGAAATAGTAGGGTTGAAAGAAGGAAAGGAAGAAGATATAAAGGGAAAAGACAAGACATATAATGTTCGAGTGTTATTAGATATTTTAAGTGGGAAGGAAACAGGGAGTAAGCGAGACATGGTATTAATAAACGCTGCTGCTGTTTTTAAAATCACAGGATGGGCTCCTGATTGGATAAAGGGAGCGGAAATGGCCTTAGAAAGCATTGAAACTGGAAAGGCACGGGAAAAATTACATCAGATGTTAAAAATAATGGGCAGATGAAGAAGATTGGACTTTTTGACATAGATGGAGTGATAGCCGATACCGGAAAGGCCATGATAGATATTGTGCAAAATGATTTAAACAAAAAATGGGTAAGTGTGGAAGATATTGTAGAGTATGATGTTACCAAACTATCCTGGTTAAATAACCATGAGATAGAACATCTTCTCACTAAATTTTGCCAGCCAGAATTTTATTACTATATTCCTCCTATGCCTTATGCGGCTGAAGTCACTGACATATTAAGACAAAAGGGATGGGAAATCATCTTGGTGACTGCACGGCCGCCATTTCTTTATGATATTACGTTATATTGGTTAAAGAAATACAGCATTCATTTTAATAGTCTTATTAGCAGTCGTCCTGAAGAAAAGATAAATTATTGTGTAAATAATGATAAGTGCTTTCTAGTAGAGGATAGAGGGGATTTGCTGCTTCAAATTGAGGAAAAAATGCCTCAAATGAAACTATTTATCTATGACCAACCTTGGAATCGCCGTATAAATATAGGAAAAAGAATTAAGACATTAAAAGAAATTGTGGAAGTGCTAGGAATATGAATAAATCTTTTTAGGAGTAAAAAATGCTAAAGACAAGGGAAGGAGATTTATTAGCTAGTGGGATAAAGTTTGGCATCATTGTGAGTCGTTTTAATGAATTTATGGTTCAGAGATTATTAGAAGGAGCCCTAGATGCAGTTGTTCGTCATGGAGGTAAAAAAGAAGATATAGAGATAGTGCGTGTCCCCGGTGCTTATGAAATTCCTCTGGTGGCTAAAGCTATGGCTAAATCAGGACGTTATGATGCTATCATTGCCTTGGGAGTGATTATCAGAGGGGCCACACCCCATTTTGAGTATATATCTTCAGAAGTAGCCAAGGGAATTGCTCAGGTCCAGTTAGAAACAGGAATGCCTATTGGATTTGGTATTATTACCGCCGATACCATTGAACAGGCTATTGAAAGAGCAGGTTCAAAGGCAGGCAATAAGGGCTGGCATGCTGCTTTAGCAACCATAGAAATGGTTAATGTGTTGAGGAAGTTTTAAATATGGAGGCAGAACCACCGCATTTTTCAAGAAAGGCTAGACACAAGGCGAGGGCTATTGCGCTGCAAGTGCTTTATCAAAAAGAAATTATTGAGGAACCTTTGGAGAATATTTGGGCATTTTTTTGTAAACATTATCAATATCCCAAAGAAAGTTTGGATTATGCATGGAAACTAGTGCAGGGAGTAGTTGAGAACCAACCTCAGATAGACCTTCTACTAGGTCAGTATGCACCCCATTGGCAGATAGAGCGTATGCCTTTTATTGAGAGAAATATTTTACGCTTGGCAACTTATGAAATGCTTTATATCTCTGATGTCCCACCTAAAGTTAGCATTAATGAGGCCATTGAGTTAGCCAAAATATATGGGTCAAAGACCTCAAGCACCTTTGTGAATGCTATTTTAGATGCTATTTATCATAAAGAGATAAAAGGTAAGTAAAAGGGAGAACCATGCAAGAAAGCTATAAACCTCACAAAATAGAAAAAAAATGGCAAAGTAGGTGGGAAAAAACCAAACTTTATAAAGCAAGGGAAAACTACCAAAAAAAGTATTATGTCTTAGAAATGTTCCCCTATCCTTCTGGTCGCATCCATATGGGTCATGTGCGGAATTATTGTATTGGAGATGTAATAGCTCGCTATAAAAAAATGCTGGGATTCAATGTTTTACATCCTATGGGCTGGGATGCCTTTGGACTACCTGCTGAAAATGCAGCCATTTCTCAGGGCATTCACCCTGCTAAATGGACATATGACAATATTGATTACATGCGAAGACAATTAAAAAGAATGGGATTTAGCTATGACTGGGATAGGGAATTTGCTACTTGTGATCCCGATTATTATAAGTGGGAACAGTTGTTATTTTTAGATATGTTTGAAAGGGGTTTAGTTTATAGAAAAAAGTCTCCGGTCAACTGGTGTCCAGGCTGTAAGACTGTCTTAGCTAACGAACAAGTAGAAGAAGGCCGGTGTTGGCGTTGTGGAAGTGAAGTAGAAATAAAACAATTAAAACAATGGTTTTTTAAAATTACGGCCTATGCAGAAGAATTGCTTTCCTATTGTGATAGATTAAAAGGGTGGCCAGAAAAAGTCTTAATTATGCAACGTAACTGGATTGGAAAAAGTAAAGGGGCAGAAATAAGGTTCCCCCTGATTAATCATCCAGGAGAAATTACCATTTTTACCACTCGTCCTGACACCATTTATGGCGTCACCTTTATGTCTTTGGCTCCTGAACATCCTTTAGTTCAAAAGTTAACCAAAGGCACACCTCAAGAAAAGATAGTGAATCAATTTATTGAACGTGTCAAGAAACAAACTCACTTAGAGAGAATGGCTGAAGATGTGGAAAAAGAAGGGGTATTTACAGGTGCTTATTGTCAACATCCTCTTTTAGATAAAAAAATACCTATCTATGTGGCAAATTTTGTCTTAATAGAATATGGAACAGGGGCTGTCATGGCTGTGCCAGCCCATGACCAACGGGACTTTGAATTTGCTAAAAAATACAACTTACCTATAAAAGTGGTAATTCAGCCATCAGATAGGACATTAAATCCTGAAACCATGGAGGCTGCTTACACAGAACCTGGTATCATAACCAATTCAGGTCATTTTGATGGATTGCCTAGTGAACAGGCAAAAGAAGCCATCATTCAATATCTGGAAGAAAGGGGAGTGGGCAAAAGGAAAATTAGTTATCGTTTGAGGGATTGGGGCATTTCTCGACAACGCTATTGGGGAACACCTATACCTGTCGTTTATTGCCCTAAGTGTGGAATTGTGCCTGTTCCTAAAGAGGAATTGCCCATCATATTGCCCTTAGAAATCAATGTAAAAGAAAAAGGTGCATCAGCTTTAGCAGATTATCCTGCTTTTTTAGAAACTACCTGCCCTAAATGTGGTGGTAAGGCCAGGCGGGAGACTGACACCATGGATACCTTTGTTGAATCTTCTTGGTATTTTGCAAGATATGCCTGCCCGGATGAAAAAGCGGCTCCCTTGGACAAAAAACGTGTTGATTATTGGCTACCGGTAGATCAATATATTGGAGGTATTGAACATGCGGTATTGCACCTTCTTTATGCCCGCTTTTTTACTAAAGTATTAAGGGATTTGGGCTGGCTAAAAATAGATGAACCTTTTATAAATCTCCTTACTCAAGGAATGGTCTGTAAAGAAACCTACCGCTGTCCTGAACACGGTTATCTAATTCCAGAAGAAGAATGTAAACAGGGAAGGTGTATTTATTGTGGCAAAAAAGTGGAAATAGGACGTCTGGAAAAGATGTCCAAATCAAAGAAGAATATTGTTGACCCTGAAAAGATGATTAATCAATATGGAGCAGATACCGTAAGATTATTTATTTTGTTTGCCGCTCCACCAGAGAGGGATTTAGAATGGAGCCCTCAGGGTGTAGAAGGCGCACATAGATTTCTACAACGCATCTGGCGACTTATTAAAGAAGTCTCACCCTCTCTTAATAATAAATCCGAAAGAAAAAATTTGGATGAAGGAGAAAAACTATTATATCGAAAAACACATCAGACTATAAAAAAGGTTACTGAAGACATAGAAAGATTTCATTTCAATACTGCCATTAGTGCCCTTATGGAATTTTTCAATGTGATCACAGACTTTGTGCAAAAAAATGAGACAAAGAGGTCTTTAGTATTAAAAGATGCCATAGAAAAATTTGTTATTTTACTTTCTCCCTTTGTTCCCCATATTACTGAAGAATTATGGCATCTGATGGGACATAAAACCTGGCTTATAGAACAGCCATGGCCTAAATGGGAAGAAGAGGCCCTCAAAGAAGAACTCCTCTTAGTGGTAATCCAAATCAATGGAAAGGTCAGAGCAAGGATGCAGGTTCCAGCAGAAATTTCTGAACAGGAGGTAAAAAAACAAGCCCTGAATCAGGAAAGAATAAAACAACTTCTCACTGGAAAAGAAGTGAAAAAAATAGTTTGGGTGCCCAAAAAACTGATAAATATTGTGGCTTGAAATAGATAAATACCCAAAATCCCTGATTGATTTTTGGATAAAGCCATTTTAATTGGTTTTTATCCTTGGCTTATTTTTCAGAAAATATAAAAACAGAATAGAATACAAAAAGTTTGTAAGCCCTCAGGCAGTGAGAAATATACTTACAGAGATAGAAAATAAACTTGCAGAATCAAATGAATTAAGAAAGGAAATAGATGAGATTAAGTGTATTTTGTAGGTTAGACCCTGAATTTGTGAATTTGAAAGGTTGATGTTGTAAGTCAGACAATTTTATGGTAGATATTTTTTGTAAACATGGATGATTAGGAGTTTAAAAACATGATTGATCGCATAGGGGTAAACAAGGAGATATTACATGGCACACCTTGTATAAAAGGCACGAGGATTCCGGTTTATTTAATCCTTGATCTTTTAGCAGGTGGAGCAACTATTGATGAAATACTGGATGACTATCCTGACCTTACTAAGGAAGACATTCAAGCGTGTGTAAAATACGCTGCCATGCTTGCTAGAGAAGAAGTGGGTGAGTTAGAAAAGGTAGCATAAGTGAAATTCCTCCTTGATGAAAATATTTCTCCTAAAACTGTAAAATTTTTAAAAAGTCTTGGGTTTGAGGCAGTTCATGTAAGGGACGTAGACTTAAGAGGAGCTTCAGACAGTGAGGTCATAAAATTTGCAAGGGAAAATGGACTTATCCTTATTACAGTAGATAAAGGATTTACAAACATTCTTCATTATCCTCCAAACACCCACCATGGTATTATTAGACTAAAGTTGAAATACATGCCATCAAAGATAGTTCATAGTGTTTTAGAAAGATTTTTCAAAGCTGTTAGGATGGAAGAAATAAAAGGAAACATAATTATTTTAGAAAAAGACCGTTTTAGAATAAGGAAAAAACAAGATACTAACTCATTTATCTAACTTCATTTATCAATACATCTTTCAAGTCTGCTTTGACTGAAGGTAAAACTTAATTTACCAATTTACTCATCCACAAGAGCTATCGCAATCTCTTCCTAAAGCAGTGTGAATT
>Ga0190362_1000123_pt1 | contig 9923 bp, 9 predicted proteins | sample 48721856_MG_FD_163437 | JGI IMG/M metagenome (GOLD analysis project Ga0190362, IMG submission 163437) | Hydrothermal vent microbial mat bacterial communities from Southern Trench, Guaymas Basin, Mexico - 4872-18-5-6_MG | ecosystem: Environmental > Aquatic > Marine > Hydrothermal vents > Microbial...
CCACCAATCCATCCAATTTTTTCACCTTTACGGTTCATCACATTTCTTCGCCTAAAAAGCTGAGCTGGCAGTGAAGCGAGTCAGCACCAACATAGTGTTATGTGAGACTTTTGTTTTAAATATTTTCTTAGAATTGCATGACTTCCCTCTTCGGAATCAATCTGAACACACATTTTTTTACCCTGTGTCCAGTGAAAACATTGCAAACCCATAGGATTGTATGTTCCGTCTTCGTTCGCTGTTATTACTGCTTGACAGCCATGAAGGATGAGCCACTCAAGATCCTTGGTTCCTAATTGCCTGTATATAGTATATTCTACTGGATCATCCCAGTGCAAACGCCAATGGTACCCAGTGCCTTGGCCATAGTGGTACAACCCGCCAAGAAGACATGAGGTATACTTGTAATATAAGTAAATCACGGAACCAGGGTATATATTACCCATTGTGACACAAAGAGGGAATGTATAATAGCAGTATGGTGTCGTATGCCCCCATCCTTATCTTATCTAAGTAGCCACTATGATGTGTCCACGTCATGCCATCATAGGTATAATAGCCAAACATTTCATGGGGATGCGGTGGAACAATCATATTGTTGTGGCCATAGAAAAAAACCAAATCAAATTCATCCCATCCTTTTAGATCATCACCCGGAATCGGAAGTACGGTTAGTATATTCACTTCTTCGTTTCGATATCTTCTCGATTCATCAGCGTCTGCATAAGGTGCACCTGAACCGCTAGTCATAACTGGGATCCACATAGACACTGTATTTCCAAAAATCTTCATACCTACAAAGAGAGTACACCCCAAGTTCCCTCTCCTTACAGCCCGAAAGAGCAATTCCTATCAACCCTAGCAAAATCAGGAAGATACACTTTCGCGACCAACGTATAATTCTAAGATTACAAATATACATAATAATTCACCTCCCTAGTGATAGATTCAACTTAGTTTGTTATCCACAATGACCAAGCTGAGTAGTACGATGTAAGGACGTCGGTGTGATTACTCTGCCTATGACTATTTCCTTTTGTCAAATATTCCATTAATTCGCTTCTACGAATATTGGCTCTTCAGTTACCTTTAAAGTGCCAGAAGCAGAAATATATTCATTACCCTTACCATCATACACTCGGACTTGATCCGGGATTTGAGAAGAAAAGTCGATGACCTGCTCGCCTACCCAAGACCACAGCACGTATATTGGCGAAGCATTCTCTCTCGTAAACCTGTAGCATGCTAAGGTATTCTCTAGATCAATAACTGTATCATATTCTGCTTCTCTCAGAAGGTTGGGCATGTCAGAATAGGTATAGGGATAGGGTTGTCCTTCTTCCCAACTAAATGAGCTTTCGTGGGGATGTTCTGTTTCCCATTGGTAAAACTCTTTGGCAATTTCTGTGGCTGTAGCGTATTCAGCAATTATCTCCCCAGTTGGTGTTGTCTTGCCTATAAAGTTCTCATCAAGCCACTCAAGCATTGTCTCGATGTCATCTCTGTTTGGGTTGTTATAACAGTCATGGGTGGCGATTCCAAAGACCCACACCTTGGTGGGAAGACCATTCCTCTGCCAGTGAAGCCATTCTATATATTCCATTAGGAAATTCTTCTGGTTAGTCCCCAGTGATCTAGGTCCTGATGGTCCTGGGTTAGGTTCCAGTTGGGGATAGTGTGGAATTAAAATGTATTGGGTTTGTTTTAAGTCTTCCTTGAGAAATTTCCCTGTTTCAGCAGAGGGACGAAAAGGATTCCACGGATAGTGACCCAGGTTTTCCCAAGCCATTATCCCTGCTGGTTCTGTAAGCGCCGTCTGGATGGTAAATCCATATTCCCTCATCATCTTGGCTAGAAGAGGCTGAGCGCACTGATAGGGGGCCACACCGTAGTTATTTTCTGTGCCGATGACGGAGTTGACAGCATTAACGTTATCTTGCCAAATCCTTCTAACGAGGTCCTCCGAGGCGTCAGGAGACTCAAGAATCCAATCGTGTCGTCCCTCCCTCCAGAGGGGATGGATATGCGTCCCCCAGTTGAATCCAGCATCGAGATAAGATTGGACAAGCTCTTGATCACCAAAGTCTTCAACAAATTCCATAAATTCACCGTTGGAAGCAACTGTCAATTTAGCCCCGTGAGTCAAGGCTAGATCTCTCAACCAATACATCTCTTCCCGCCTGGCACCGTAATCGAATCCAAACTCAGGTAGAAAGGGTTCAACGTGGACGGCAAAGAGGACTTTGATTGGCCCCTGTGTTGTTTCTATATTAAACACAACCTCTTTATAATAAAGGCTATTCCAAGTAACATTCCCATCCATAACAGTATCAACACCAAAGTAAATGGTATATGTGCCTGCTGGAAGTCCTGAAAGAGGAGTATTTAATACCTCATATGAATCTAAGTGAAAAAGTGGGCCCTGATACCCTGGTTTCCATTCGGTTGTCCATCCCTCAAAGGTAAAAAAGTAAAGACCAAATGGGGTTTCTGCTGCTAACCACCAATCGGCATTATCTGTTTGTTCATTATTATCTAAGACTATAGTAATTGTTAAAGTGTCTGACTGATGCAGTGTAACTGGCTTATCTGAACCATTTATTTTAATGTCACAGATGGGATTTTGGGGAAAAGCAGTATTCCCCCACTCTAACAGCCCAAGGAATACGAGTGAGATTATAATACATCTATACCGTCTCACTTTATTCCCCCTAACGCCAAAATTCGGCACCGCTTTTAAGTATCCGCTGTAATGTTTTGTTAGACCTGCTTATCCTCTATTTATTATTTATAATAAATATAAATGAGTGAAGCTACTTTTGTCAAACAGAATTTTGGTACCTTGTACTTCAACCAATTCTGAGGATAACCATGTATGTTGAAAAATATGTCATAATTGGATTAGTCAACAGGGAAAGATTGTCCCTTTCCTTCTTCAAATGTCAAATGGGGATCCAGCCCTGCCTTTTCCCATTATAATAAACATCTTCAAGTTCCCATGAAGGAGATGGCATGTACCACAAACCATCATAAGGACATTTAGCAAATACTATTGAAGTGAAGCATATTGCCAATAATAATGCTACTGGTATTTTAACTTTCATCACTCCTTTCTCTTGGTTTAATAATTTAATGTAACTATAGTTAGCCTAAATTATTTTCCATCTTATTCTATCATACATTTCATTTTTTACTGAAGTTCTTTTTGCCTGTCAAAAAAATTTTTAAATTGGATATTTTCCCTTTTTCAATGCCAATAGGTTTTTTGGCCAGATGGTGAATAAGGTAACTTGCTATCTTGACAAGTGGTGCAGTATGTAGAATTTTCAATAAAAAATTCTTGATAGGAATAAAAAGACTAAATGCTCAAAATTGGCTGTTGTGGTTTCCCGGTGGCCCAAGAAAGATATTTTAAACAATTCTCTACTATTGAAATTCAACAGAGTTTCTATCGCACCCTGGGGGTAAAACAGGTTGAAAATTGGCGTAAAAAGGCACCAATATATTTTGAGTTTGTGCTTAAGGCTCCTCAGTACATTACTCATTTTCCTAATAGTCCTACCTATCGGCGGGCAGACTTACCTCAAGAAAAGAGAAAATACTGTGGTGGTTTTAAATTAAATACTGTTATAGAACAGATAATGGAAACATTTTTTGATAGAGCTGCTATACTTAAGGCCAAAAAGTTTGTCTTTCAAACACCTGCTTCTTTTAAGCCTACTGCTGAAAACATAAATGCAATGAAGTGCTTTTTTAGCTACTATAAGGATAAAGGCATCTTTATCTGGGAACCACGAGGAAAAGAATGGAAACCAGAAATCATTAAATCTATTTGCCAAAAATTAAACCTTGTCCACGCTGTTGACCCATTTTTATATGGTCCACCGGTTTGGGGAGATTTTATCTATTTTAGAATGCATGGTAATTTAAAGAATTATAAATATTGTTATTCAGATGGAGAACTAAGGGAACTCTTAAACATAGCCGGCTCCTCTGGTTACATCATGTTCAACAATTCTGAGATGTATAAAAACGCTTTAAGACTTAAAGAAATGTTAAAAGAATTGGAATAACTCAGCCTTGAAAATCAATCCGGGATTTTGTGGTTAATCTCAGCAAGTTTCAGTAAACGGTAAAAATACTGCCTTTTTATGCCACACCTTTGGGCAGCCTGTGAAACGTTACCGCCGGATTGAGCTAGGATATGATTTAGATATCTATGATAAAAATCCAGCAAAACTTGTTTTTTGGCTTTTTTAAATGGGAGGGATAAGATTTCATTAAAAGAAGGCTGAGACTTCAATGTAGCTAAAGGCTCAATATCTGTTAACTCTATGTATTCACCTTGGCAAAGAATCACAGCGCGTTCAATTATATTTTCTAACTCCCGAATATTGCCAGGCCAGTCCCTGGCAACTAAATTTTTCATAGCAGCCTTTGAAAATCCTCGAATGTGTTTGTTATTAAGCGTAGCATACTTTTCCAGAAAATGATGAGATAGAATGGGAATTACTTCCCTTCTTTCTCGTAAAGGAGGAAGATGGATGCGAATAACATTAAGTCGATAAAAAAGGTCTTCCCTGAATTTGCCTTGTTTAACTAATTCTTCCAGGTCTTTGTTACTAGCGGCTATCACCCTGACATTTACCTTTTTTATCTTAGTGCTTCCTAATAGTCGAAACTCTCCTTCCTGTAAAAAACGGAGCAACTTTGTTTGGACAAGTTTACTTAAATCACCTATTTCGTCCAGGAAGAGTGTCCCCTCGTTAGCTTCTTCTACTAGGCCCTTTTTATCCTGGATTGCTCCAGAAAAAGACCCCTTAACATGGCCAAATAATTCACTTTCGATCAGTGTTTCAGGAACAGCACTACAGTTTATAGCCACAAAAAGACCTTTGCGTAGACTGTGTTTATGAATAGACCGCGCCACCAGCTCTTTACCTGTGCCTGTTTCTCCGGTAATAATCACAGGGGCCGTTGTTTTTGCTACTTGCAAAATATACCTATAAACAGATTGCATATAAGAACTTTTACCGATAATAAAGTCAGCGTCTTTTTCTCGGTTTAACTCTGCCTTTAATATCTTGTTTTCTCTTTTTAATTTTTGAACTTCCATGGCCCGGTGGATGGTAAGCAGGAGTTGTTCTTGGCGAAAGGGTTTGGTAACAAAATCATAGGCCCCTATCTTCATAGCCTCCACCGCTGATTCAATTGTGCCATAGGCGGTTATAATAATCACACCAATGTCAGGTTCAATAGCCTTGATTTGTTTTAAAAGTTCCATCCCATTTAAGCCAGGCATTCTCAGGTCAAGTAAGACTAAATCAAAATATTCCTTTTTAATGAGCTTGACTACCTCTTCAGGATGGGATGTAGTTACAACATTATATTCTGTTTTTGTTTTGATAATCCTTTCTAAAAGCCTTAACATATCTACTTCGTCATCTACAGCCAATATTTTACCTGGCATATTGTCCTCCTATGGGTGGCAAGTCAATGATGAAGGTAGCCCCCTTGTTTTCTTCGCTTTCACAGCGAATTCGCCCATTATGCTTACTGATAATACTATAGCTAATAGACAACCCCAAGCCAGTCCCTCTTCCTTCAGGCTTGGTAGTAAAAAAGGGGTCGAAAATCTTGCCTAAATCTTCTTCTTTAATGCCACAACCTGTATCCTGAAATAGAACTTCTATAGCTTGCTGTTCGTCCAATCGGGTGGTGATGGATAATTCCCCTCCATCTGGCATGGCATCCATAGCATTGATAATTAAGTTTAAAAATACCTGTTGGAGTTGTTTTTTATCTCCCTGGACTAGAGGTAGAGAAGAAGCAAATTCTATTTTCATTTGGATATTATTTATTTCTAGTGTATGTCTGACAACATTAATAACTTCTTTAATTGCTTCGTTAATGTCTATTGCCTTACTTAAATCTTCAGTGGGACGAGCGAAATTGAGCAAATTCTGCACTATTGACTTGCAGTGTAAGGCATGTTTGAGGATCAATTTTATATCCTGATATGCCTGAGTTTCTCTTGGGGTATTTTCTAAAAGCAACTCGCCAAATCCAATAATGATGCCCAAGGGATTATTAATCTCATGAGCAACACCTGCTGCCAGTGTACCTAAAGAAGCCATTTTTTCAGCATTACTTAGTTGTTCTTGGACAAGCTTTTCTTTAGTAATATCACGGGCAATACAAAGGATCTCCTTTATCTCCTCCCCCAAATACAGAGGCATTAACTTTGTATTTAACCAATGCGGTTTACCATTTATTTTTACAATATGTTCTTTCACAATACTCTGTTTAGTAGTATAAAGCTGATTTAAACAATCTATTATTGTATTTGTAGGCCATTGCATAATTACATTAAAAGGTTGACCATGAAGCAAGGCGGGCTTCTTTTTGAAAAATGAGGCAGTGGCTTGATTAAAAGAGATGATATTGCCAAACATATCCAAAGTCAAAATCAAATCATCGGCACTTTCTATTAAAAGCCGATATTTTTCCTCAGATTTCTTTAAGACTTCAGTCTTCCTCTCCACCTCTTGCCTCAAAGTCTCTCTAAACCCTCTTTCCAAGGAAAGGGCAAATATACCCAATCCGATAAGGGCAAGGATTAGACTGCCCTGGATGAAAAATTGTTTTAAATAGAGATAATGAATAACTGCATTTACCTCTTTCTCTGGCACACATACTGCTACTGACCAGATGTGTGAGGTATAGGGAATGTGAATAGGTGTATAGGCTACAAATTTTTTGACATAACCTTTCACATCTCTGTGCCAGAGAGAAATATATTCTCCTATTCCCTCTTTGCCCTGTAACATTTCCTGGCGCTGGATTTTGTTTATCTTTTTAAAGTAAAAATCAGGGGCCTTTTCCTGCCTTACCTTAAAGGCATTTTGACCAATAAAGCTCTTGATAGGGTGATAAATAAAATAGCCATTTTCATCTATGACCCAGGCATAGCCTGTTTTCCCTGAGCGGATTCTAGCCACATGTCTTTGCACTAATAGGTAAGGGTCTATAAAAAGGACTATGATTTTTTTTCTCAATGGTTCAGAGATATAAACCCAAGACTTGGAGAGATGAACAGCAAGGTTGTTTGGGTCAAGGGGTGCTAATTTAGTAAGTGTGGGTTCACCTATTTTATAAATGACTTTTTTATCTTGATTTAAGACCAATAGACCCCTTGCGCCAAGCCTGTGTGCCCGCTGGAAAATCATTTGCAGTAAATCAGGAGAAGGCTCTCTTTGCGAATATTTCAGGATAAGTAATTCTTCTATAAGGGCATTAAAACTACTTTCAATCTCTTGTGAAGCTTGGCGGGCAAGGATAAGCTGTTGATGGTTAAATTGTTGCGCTATAATTTCTTTCAAATCTTGGGCCGAATGGATGCCTAAATTAAGGGCACAAAGAAGTAAAATGATAACACCGCTTCCAACACCTAAAAGAAACTTGTGAGAAGAAATATCCCATTTGATATATTGTTTCATAAATTGATACTAGCTAATTGAAGGGTCTAATTTGTAGTATTTAGACCTCCATGTCAAATTTATGGTATGCCAATCAACTAATCCTGTCAACAGGATGAGGGCTATTTGGGATAGAAAGGTAATTATCTTCTTTCATTAAAAAAATTTTTTAATTTTCCTAGACTATAAAACCCCGCAACTTGCTGCAGGGTTTTATAGGAAAATATTTTAAATGCTGCCTAATGATGTAAGGAAATCACGCCTATTGCCGATAATGTTAATATTATTGCCATTATTAATATAAGAAATAAATAAAGGGTATACATCCTTCTTGCCTTTTCCTCAGCAGAAAAGAGCATACCTATAAATGCCCCCCACATTCCAACTACGGCTGCCAAGCAACATATCCCTACACCCAAAAGGGCAAACGCATCACTGAAAGATATCTTGTGGAGGTACCAGTGTCCATAAGTTATGGGGTGGCCTGTAGTAGCCTGCCAAATTTCCTCAGCAGTGTCTCCCTGCAAGAGGTGTGAAAGAAAGACTTGTGGGTCCATAACATGAGGACCTCCCATTAGATACCATATTGCACCTATAGTCCCAATTACCATTCCTATAATGGCAAACCAAAATGCAAATTCCCCATAAATAACACCTGATATTGGTGGTTTTGGTCTTTGTTCCATTTTTATCCTCCTACATCCAATGTAACATTTTTGCTGCCTTCATTAACAATCTAATTCCTGCAAAAAACATAATTACTATAATGAGCCATCGGACAAATCCTGCCTTGATTTTGAGCATAATTCTAGCCCCAATAAGTGTTCCTCCAATTAGACCAATCATACAGGGGACGGCAAACAAGGCAAACATTCCCCCTCCAGCAATATATGGCCAAATAGCAGCGGTATCGCCTATACTAATTAATACCTTACTACATGTGGCGGCAACTTTTAATGGTGCAAGCATTACCAAATTAAACACAGGTACCATTGCCCAGCCTGCGCCTAGTCCAAACATCCCTGATATTAAACCTACACCACAGAAAAGAATAATTCCTAGCCACGCCCTTGTGACCTTATAGTCAACTACCTTATTTAGTGAATCTTCCCAATAGCCCATATCCAAGGCCATCTTTTCAGTAAATCCATCAACCTCCTTGACTTCTGGCCACTCTGCCCTTCCCCCGGCAAATACAAATAAGAGGCCGATGGCAATTACTATAATCCCCAGTGTGCCTCTAACTAGCGCCTCTCCAGTTACACCCATAGTTGCATGGATATAACCGGCTAGGAGTGCGCCAATAATGCAAAACACTCCATATGGCACTGCAGCCATAAATAGTATCCTGACATTGGTAATACCCCTTTTTAAAAATGGCCGGGCTGCAACTAGGGCACCAGACATGGCCACAAATAGCCCTGTAGTCCGGATGATATAGGAGTCTATAGGAGTAAATCCCATCATAATGGGCGTAAATATAACACCCCCACCTACACCTGCTAACACTGCAAAGATACCCATGAGGGTGGTGACAACAAGTAGGATAATAAAAAATGTTAGTGGACTCATTCCCACTGTTTGTTCTGTTACTTGCGTTACCTGAGGACTGGTTTCAGCGGCATATAGGGTGGCTATACTCACTAGAAGGGCAAGTATCAAAAAACCTAGTTTTAAAATTCTTCTCTTTTTATCCATTAAATTTCCTCCTTCTTTTTTATTTATCCCCTCCGGGGTACCAATGTTCCTGGGCAGGGAACACTTTGGGTAACCCGGTGGGAAATTACACATCGTGCACTTCACCATGGTTTTATCTTGGCAAAACTCATGCCAAATAAACAATCAAGCTAACTCTGTAAAAATTGGGTAAAGCACAGGGGAAGTGTCATTTTTTAGGATACAATTTGTAAACTTTTTGTTGACAGTTTTCTCATCAAGGGGAATCCTATTGACTAGTATTGATAAAAATTATAGGTTTTTGAACATGATAAAAAGAAACCTTTGGTGGGTCATATCTCTTTCAATATTATGGATATTTTCTTCAGGGATTGCCCTTTCTCAACCACCTGTGAAGTTGGCTATTTTGCCATTTAAAATCTATTCTTCTGAAGACCTTACCTATCTTCAGCAAGGGCTATGTGTAATGTTAAAAACTAGACTTTCTTGGGAGGGACATATTGAGATAGTGGATATAGATAAAAAGGCCTCAAAAGATATAAATAAACTAGCAAAGGAGTTCAATCTAGACTATGTTCTATCTGGCAGTCTAACCATGTTTGGGAACAGTGCCAGTATTGATCTCAAGCTTATTAATATAGAGCAAGAAAGGGTTACTCCCTTTTTTGCGGAATGTTCTAACCTAAATGAAGTAATCCCAAAAATAGGAAAACTGTCAACAGATATAATTGGGACTATAATCCCATCGCTAAAAAAGGAGGTAGCCAG
>Ga0190362_1000124_pt1 | contig 9899 bp, 9 predicted proteins | sample 48721856_MG_FD_163437 | JGI IMG/M metagenome (GOLD analysis project Ga0190362, IMG submission 163437) | Hydrothermal vent microbial mat bacterial communities from Southern Trench, Guaymas Basin, Mexico - 4872-18-5-6_MG | ecosystem: Environmental > Aquatic > Marine > Hydrothermal vents > Microbial...
GTCCAAAAGGAGTAAATTTGTCTAGGCTAATGGAGGCCATAAGGTTGATGATCTTAAGAGAGCAAAACCAAGATTATGTGAGGCTGGAAGAAATGGTAAAAGAATCTTTACCCCAGATTGTCTTGATCAGTGCGTTAAGGAAGTTTACAGCCTAAAGAAATGAAAGAGATGATTTATTTCCCTGGTTGCACTTTAAAGACTACGGCAAAACCTTTAGAAGACTCTGCCCTAAAGGTGGCTGAGGCCTTAGGGATGGAGATAAAGGAAATGCCCCAATGGTATTGCTGTGGAACAGTTTATTCTTTAGCTCAGGACGATTTGATAAAGCAGTTGGCTTCTATAAGAAATCTTATTCTGGTCCAAACTTTGGGCCATAATGAAATAATGACCTTATGTTCTATGTGCTACAATACTTTAGCCCAGAGCAACGTGTTGGTAAGAAAAGATGAAAAAAAATTAGAAAAAATCAATCAATTTATCTCTGAGCAGCCAGATTATAAAGGAGAGATAGAAGTAAAACACTTTTTAACTTTATTAAAAAAAGTAGGGAATGAGAAAATTAAAGAAGTAGTGAAAAATGGACTTTCAGGGCTGAGAATTGCTTGTTATTATGGTTGCTTATTATTACGCCCCAAAGAAGTAGGGATAGATAATTATGAGCAACCAACTATTTTAGAAGAATTGATGGAGGCTTTAGGAGCTAAACCAGTTTATTTCCCCTATAAGACGGAGTGTTGTGGTTCATATCATACAGCCATTAAACCAGAAATAGTTGCCCGCAGGGTTTATCATATTTTAGAAAATGCCAGAGAGAATAGGGCTGAATTAGTAGTTACTAGTTGTCCCCTTTGTTATTTTAACTTAAAAGATAGGCAAAAAAATATAAAAAAGATTTATCCTGATTTTAAAAAAATACCAGTGAGATATTTTACTGAAATAATGTCACAGGCGCTGGGAGTTTAGATGAGAATAGGTGTTTTTGTCTGCCATTGTGGGAGAAATATTGCCGGAAGTGTGGATGTGAAAAAAGTTGTAGATGAAATTAGTCATATAAAAGATGTAGTCCTTTGCACAGATTATATTTATCTCTGCAGTGAACCTGGTCAACTTACCATCCAAGAAAAGATTAAAGAATTAAATCTTACTCATATAGTTATTGCCGCTTGCACTCCTGCTTTGCATGGAGTGACTTTTGGCCGGGCGGTAGAAGCGGCTGGTCTCAATCGTTATCTCCTTGAAATTGCTAACATCCGAGAACAATGTTCTTGGGTGCACCAACATCATCCAGAAAAAGCCACAAAAAAGGCTATCTGTTTGATTAAAGGGGCATTAGCTAAGCTAAAAAATGCTCAACCGCTAAAACCCATAAAGGTCCCTTTAACCCGCAAGGTTTTAGTAATTGGTGGTGGCATAGCAGGGATTAGGGCAGCCTTGGATATCGCTCAAGGGGGGATTGAAGTTTATCTTGTGGAAAAAACTCCTTCTTTGGGTGGGCACATGGCCCAATTGAGTGAGACCTTTCCTACTCTGGATTGTTCCTCTTGTATTTTAACTCCACTGATGGTAGAAGCAGCTCATCATAAAAATATCCATGTTTTTACCTATACTGAGGTAAAAAGAGTAGAAGGGGTGATTGGTAATTTTAAAGTGACATTAGAAAAGAAGCCTCGCTATGTCATCCCAGAAAAATGCACCGGATGTAATGATTGTGTAGATGTCTGTCCGGTGATTGTGCCCAATGAATTTGACCAAGGTCTGGGAGCCAGAAAGGCCATTTATGTGCCCTTTCCTCAGGCCGTGCCTCTAGTTTATACCATTGATTTAGAGCATTGTCTAAATGATGAAAAGTTAATTGTTTGCGAGCAGTGTTTTAAGGCCTGTGGGCCCAGGGCCATCAACTTTCTTATGGAACCTGAGGAGGTAGAAATTGAAGTCGGTTCTATTGTAGTAGCTACAGGATATGAATTATTACCTTTGGAAAATTTAAAGGAATATGGTGGGGGCGAATATGAAGATGTAATCACTAGTCTTGATTTTGAACGTCTGGCTTCTGCTTCTGGCCCTACAGGAGGAGTGATAAAAAGACCTTCTGATGGCAAAGTGCCAAAGTCTGTAGTATTCATCCAATGTGCCGGCTCTAGGGATCCAGAACATGGTCGTCCCTATTGTTCTAAAATTTGTTGCATGTACACAGCAAAACATGCCTTGACATATAAACATCTGGTGCCTGAGGGAGAAGCCTGTGTTTTCTACATTGATGTGCGGGCAGCAGGTAAGCGTTATGAAGAATTTGTGCAAAGGGTGATGGGTGAAGAAAGAGTGCTTTATTTGAGGGGCAAGGTTTCTAAGGTCTTTCGGCATAATGAGAAGATGATAGTTTCAGGGGTAGATACCTTGAGTGGGAAACCCGTAGAGATTGAAGCCGATTTGGTAGTAGTGGCTCCAGCTATTGTTCCTTCTAAAAAGGCACAAGAGTTAGCAAAGCTATTAAAGGCACCTGTAGATGAATTTGGTTTTATGAGTGAGATACATCCCAAATTGAGACCGGTTGAATCTGTGAGTTTAGGTGTTTATCTAGCAGGGGCTGTCCAAGCCCCAAAGGATATTTCTGAGACAGTTGCGCAGGCCAGTGCCGCTGCCAGTAAGGTGTTATCTCTCCTTTCTCAGCCCGAGGCTTCTTTAGAACCCATTGTGGCCCATGTAAATGAAGAATTATGCAAGGCATGTAGACTTTGCCAGAAGGCCTGTCCGTTTAAGGCCATTACCATGGTGGGAAAGGGGAAAAAGAGACACGCTAAGGTAGAAGAGGCATTGTGTCAAGGATGTGGAGTTTGTATGGCAATTTGTGAAGAACATGCCATAAATGTGGCGGGATTTACCTATGAACAATTGTCAATGCAATTAAGGGCATTATTAGAGGATAAAATAGATGATAGTGAGAAAGCCGTTAAATCTGGCTAAATTTGAAATTCCTAAAGGAAGAGTGATCATTTTTGCCGAACGATGTAAAGGATGTGAATTATGTATTGAATATTGTCCTAAACAAATTTTAGAATTTTCTGAGGATTATAATGAAAAGGGTTATCACTATCCAGTGGTAAAACCCGGAATGGAGAATGAGTGTATCCTCTGCTCATTTTGTCAGGAGGTATGCCCTGATTTTGCAATTTTTGTAGAAAAACAGGAGTAAAATATGGCTAAAGATGTGTTAACTGGAATTCACTTTTTAAGTGGCAATTATGCTTGTGTAGAAGGAGCTATTGCGGCTGGCTGCCGTTTTTATGCGGGTTATCCTATTACTCCTTCTAATGAAATTGCTGAAAGGATGTCCTTTAGAATAGCTCAAGTGGGTGGCATCTATATCCAGATGGAAGATGAGTTGGGTTCTATGGCTGCCTTGGTAGGTGCAAGTTGGGGTGGGGCTAAATCCATGACCGCTACTTCCGGCCCTGGATTTAGCCTTATGCAAGAAAATATTGGTCTGGCTGCCATGACAGAAACACCTTGTGTGGTGGTTAATGTTCAAAGGGGAGGACCCTCTACAGGATTGCCTACTCTAGTAGGCCAGGCCGATGTAATGCAAGCCAGATGGGGAAGTCATGGGGATTATGAAATCATTGCCCTTGCTCCCGCCTCCTCACAAGAATGTTTTGATTTTACCATTAAAGCCTTTAATCTAGCAGAAAGATGGCGGGTTCCAGTGATTGTATTGATGGACGAAGTAGTGGGTCATATGTGGGAACGGGTAATAATCCCACCTAAGGAGGAAATTAAACTTATTTCTCGCAAAAGGCCAACCATACCTCCCAAGGATTTTTTGCCTTTTAAAGCAGGAAAAGACCTGGTTCCTGAGATGCCTATTGCTGGCGAGGGTTATCGCGTTCATGTAACCGGTCTTACCCATGATGAAAAAGGCTATCCAGCCATGAATGATAAAGCGCATAACAAATTAGTAACCAGGCTGGTGGATAAAATCAGAAAAAATGCCTCAGAAATTATTGAAATCGAAGAGATATACACAGAGGATGCCGAAGTTATATTGGTAAGTTTTGGGATTTCCGCTCGGATTTGCCGTTATATTTTAGATCAAGCTCGAAAAAGGGGATTAAAGGTAGGATTATTAAGATTCATCACTGTCTGGCCCTTTCCAGAAGAAAGAATTAGGAAGTTGGCTGAACACATAAGGGCTTTTGTGGTGGTAGAAATCAATTTAGGACAGATAGTTTTTGAAGTAGAAAGAGCAGCAGGAGGACAGTGTGATACCTTCCTTATTCCACATGCTGGAGGGCATATTCACGACCCACAAAAGGTGTGGGAAAAGGTTAAAAAATTTTTTAAATAGGAGAAATACATGGAAAAAAAACACCCTCTTGAGGTCCTTACTCGTGAGGAACGCTTACCTCATATACTTTGTACTGGCTGTGGGATTGGCACAACCATGGCCAATTTAGCTGAAGCGTTGATGGAAGAAGAGGCTGAGTTGGATTTAGATAAAGTATCTATTGTCTCTGGCATTGGTTGTGCAGGAAGGGCGGCGGGGTATTTTAAATTAGATGGATTCCATACTACCCATGGCCGTCCTGTTGCTTTTGCTACAGGACTTAAACTAGCCAATCCAGATTTACATGTGATTGTTTTTAGTGGTGATGGAGATTTAGCCGCCATTGGTGGGAATCATCTTATCCATGCCGCCAGACGTAATATTGATATTAAAGTGATCTGTATAAACAATTTTACCTATGGGATGACGGGTGGACAAATGGGGCCCACTACTCCACTTGGAACTTGGTCTAGCACTTCTGTCTATGGTAATTATGAAATGCCATTTAATTTACCTTATCTCATGGAGGCATGTGGAGCTACCTATGTTGCCCGTTGGACTTCTGCTCATGCCCATTATATCAAAAATTCTATCCGAGAAGCTATGCATAGAAAGGGATTTTGTTTTATAGAAGTGATCTCCGCCTGCCCTGTTAATTGGGGCCGACGTAACAAACTGAGGACAGGAAAGGCCATGGTAAAATTCTTTTTAGACCATACCGTGGTAAAGACCCATCCTAATTCTGCCGAGGCCCTTATTCAGATGGATACTCCTATTGTCTGTGGTGTGTTTGTAGATAAAACACTTCCTTCTTATCTAGATGTCATGCAAGAACAATTATCCAAAAAACTAGGGATTTCTGTATTTCGGGGTGATGGCAAGGTAGAGTTGCCAGAAGATAAGAAAGAAACCAAGACCAAAACGAAACCAGCAACCAAGAGACTTAGACCCGTCCAGATAAAGATTGCTGGTCTGGGGGGACAGGGAATTGGGCTTTTAGGACTGATTTTAGGTAGAGCTGCTTGCATTTTTGATGGTAAACAGGCCATTTATACTCAAGAATATGGTCCTGAAGCGAGAGGTGGTGCTTCTAGTTCAAATATCATTATTTCTTCTGAGCTGATTAATATACCTTATGTTACTAAACCTGATGTTATGATTACTATGGCCCAAGGGGCATTTAGAAAATATAAAAAGGAGATTCAACCAAACAGTATATTATTTATGGATAAAGATTTAGTTAAACCCACTGCTTTGCCCAAAGGAGTGAAAGTTTATGCAGTACCAGCTACCCGGATGGCTGAGCAACTGGGTCGGGCGGTGGTAGCCAATATTGTAATGCTGGGTTTTTTCGTGGCCTTAACTCCATATATTAGCTTAGAAGCGGCAGAAAAGGCACTAAATATGTCTGTGCCTAAAGGAACTGAGGAATTCAATTTAAAGGCTTTTAAAAACGGTTATGATTATGGCAAAAGGATAAAAAAAGAAGGAGAGTAACCAATGCCCCAGTTTCAATATACCCAAGGCGACCGTACCATTGTTCCACCAGGAACAAAACAGATACCTGTTTATATTATGGGCAAGCGCTATAAGGTCCCTGAAGGTCTAACTATTATGAAGGCCCTAGAGTATGTGGGCTATCGTTATATAAGGGGGTGTGGCTGTCGGGCAGGCGTTTGTGGTGCTTGCGTAACGGTCTTCCGTTTGGCAGGTGATTACCGTCTCCATTTTGGCCTGGCGTGCCAGACTACTGTCCAGCCTGAGATGTATTTAACTCAAATTCCCTTTGTGCCGGCCAACAAGGCGACTTATGATATTAATCGGCTGAAACCAGATGTCTACACCATTGAAAAGTTATATCCAGAGACATTTCGTTGCTTGTCCTGTAATACTTGCACCAAGGCTTGTCCCATGGAAATTCCAGTCATGGATTATATTCAGGCGTTGGTTAAAGGAGATATCAAAAGCTGTGCTGAATTATCTCATAGTTGCATTATGTGTGGGATGTGTAGTCTGCGTTGTCCTGCAGAAATCCAACATTTTCATGTGGCTATGTTAGCCAGGCGATTATATGCCAGACACCTTATGCCTAAGGCCAAGCATTTAGAAAAGAGGGTGAAACAAATAAAGGAGAAAAAATTTGATTGGATGTTAGAAGAATTAATGAATTTATCTGAGGCGGAAATGAAAAAGCGCTATGCAGAAAGAGAATGGGAACCAGAACCCTATGACCCCAATTGGCAACCAAAAGAAACAAAATATTTGATTATTGAAGATTGAGGAGAAGACTATGTCAAAATCTGGTTATCCAGAAAGCTTACAGGAGAGTCTGGCTAAAGTGAGGGAGACCAGGAGTAAGCGAATCAAATTGGCCAAGAAACAGAGGTATTATGATAGGCTTTCCCCTAATGAATATCAAAAAGTTTTGCATAAATACCATCCTGATTATGCACCTGAAGGTAGAAAAGTGCTTAAAGTAGGGCCTAATAAAGGTGATTTATTACAAAAAGAATTAAGTGATATTTTGCAGGGACAACCTTGGATTGTTCCTGATGCCTTTGATAAAAGACTAAAATCACCTGATTTAAACACCGATGTATTAATCATTGGTGGAGGAGGGGCAGGGAGTGCGGCAGCCTTGTTGGCCTCAGAGCAAGGAGTAAATGTGACAGTGGCTACCAAATTAAGACATGGTGATGCCAATACCATGATGGCTGAGGGTGGAATACAGGCAGCAGACTTACCTTATGATTCGCCTTATTACCACTTTCTAGATGCCTTTGGAGGAGGACATTTTACCAATGATAAGGCCTTGTTGCGAGCCTTAGTTTTAGATGCTCCCTTGGTTATTCAATGGCTAGAAACATTAGGAGTAATGTTTGATAAAGAGACTGATGGCACCATGAAGGAATTGAAGGGAGGCGGTCTCTGTCGTCGGCGAATGCACTCTTCAAAGGATATGATAGGCATGGAGATCATGCGGGTATTAAGAGATGAAGTCCAAAATAGAGTGGATAAAATAAAAATCTTAGAATTTTGTCCGGCAGTAGAGCTTTTATTAGACGAAACTGGAACCATTGGAGGAGCAATTCTATATAACTTAGATAATCAAGAATTTATAGTAGTTAAGGCTAAGGCAGTCATTCTGGCTACTGGTGGCTATGGTCGTTTACACTTACACGGTTTTGCTACTACCAATCACTATGGGGCTACCGGAGATGGTTTAGTATTGGGTTATCGCTTGGGTATTCCTTTACGCAATTTAAAATATGCCCAATTTCATCCTACAGGTGCTGTCTTTCCAGAACAAAGTGCAGGTATGCTAATTACCGAAAAAGTGAGGACTTTGGGAGCTGAACCGGTTAATTGTGATGGTGAAAGGTTTTGCCATCCGTTGGAACCTAGAGACGTGGAATCTGCCTTAATTATACGGGAGTGTGTAGAGAGGGGTAAAGGAGTAGTTACTCCTACAGGAAGAGTAGGAGTATGGCTTGATTCTCCCATGATTGATATGATTTGGGGTGAAGGCACGGTAGAGAAGGTATTAGCGAGCAAATATCTACAATTTAAAAGATATGGCATTGATATTTCTCAAGAACCCATGCTTATTTTTCCTACTTTACATTATCAAAATGGCGGTCTGTCCATTAATGAATGGGGAGAGACCATTATCCCTGGGCTATTTGCTGCTGGTGAAGTAAGTGGGGGAGTGCATGGGGATAATCGGTTGATGGGAAATTCACTTTTAGATATAAATGTATTTGGTAGACGGGCAGGAGCAAAGGCAGCAGTATTTGCAAAAAAAAGGAAAAGAATGAAAGCTTTAACCTTAAGACATCTTGAGGAGTATTTAAAAGCATTAAAAATGGCCAAGATAAAACCTCAAATAAAATCTCCTATTATATTACCTGATTATAGAAATCAAGAAGCAAAGGCAAAAATGCTAGGTTAGAAAGGAAAATTTAGCATGCCAGAAAGAAGCGGTGATTGGTTGAAACAAGCAGAAAGAGCTTTAGAAGTGGCTAAAAAGGCAAATGAATTTGAGAGCGGTGCGCCTTTGGATTTCTATGGCAGAACAAGCTATAGCCATTGCAGAGGCAATAATTGAATTCTGTAAAGATATTATCCAATAGAGAAGAGGTATTTGATTTTTTAAAGAGATATAAAGCATTTTTAAAACAAGCTAAAAGGTTTTTATGAGAGGAGGAATATGAAAATCCATGAATATCAAGCAAAAGAGATCTTTAAAAAATTCTCTATTCCTGTCCCTGAAGGCAGATTGGCCAATACAGTAGATGAAGTAAAACAGGCTGTGAATGAGTTGGGATTGCCAATTGTGATCAAGGCTCAAATTCAAGCAGGTGGAAGAGGAAAGGCCGGTGGGGTAAAATTGGCAAAGACATTAGAAGAGGCAGAAAATATTGCCCAAGGATTATTAGGTAAAACTCTAGTTACCCATCAAACAGGTCCTCAGGGAAAAATAGTCCGCAAGGTCTTGATAGAAAAGGCTAGTGATATTAAACAAGAATTCTATATAGGTTTGACCATTGATAGAACGAAAAATAGGCCTGTAATGATGGTCAGTCCTGCCGGGGGAATGGAGATAGAAGAATTGGCAAGAGAAAAGCCAGAATTAATTTTTAAAGAGGCCATTGACCCATTTTTAGGCCTTTTGCCTTATCAAGCCAGGGTATTGAGTTTTAAAGCCGGGCTACCAGATTTAAGGCAAGCAGTAAAATTACTCCTTTCTTTATATAAATTGTTTGTTAATTATGACTGCTCCTTGGCAGAGATCAATCCCTTGGCCTTGACTTCAGATGGACAATTATTGGCCATAGATGCCAAGTTAAACTTTGATGATAGTGGGCTTTATCGCCACCCTGACATAAAAGAGATGCTTGACCCATATGAACTTGACCCTCTGGAATATGAGGCCATGAAACACCATTTAAACTATGTGCGTTTGGATGGAAATGTAGGCATCATGGTTAATGGTGCGGGTTTGGCCATGGCTACCATGGATGTTATCAAACTTTATGGGGCAAAACCAGCCAATTTTTTAGACGTAGGTGGGGGGGCAAATGTAGAGATGATTACCCAAGGATTAAAAATATTGCTCTCAGACCCCAATGTGAATCTAATTTTTATCAATATCTTTGGTGGTATCTTACGGTGTGATGTGTTGGCCCAAGGGGTTATTCAGGCGGCTAAAGAGGCTGAGATCAAGATACCTGTATTAGTGAGGCTTGAAGGCACCAATGTAGAGATAGGGAGAAAGATGCTGGCGGAATCAGGTTTAAACTTTGTAGTGGCAAAAGATATTAGTGATGCTGGTAAAAAGATTGGAGAGATTTTGGGAAGGAGTTAATTATGGCCATTTTAGTGAGTGAAAATACACGGGTACTAGTCCAGGGTATTACTGGTAAAGAGGGCGCCTTTCATACCAAGCAGATGCTTGCCTATGGCACAAAAATAGTAGCAGGAGTTACTCCGGGGAAAGGAGGACAGAAATTAGAAGATATACCGGTATTTAATACCGTGGAAGAAGCTGTTTTTGAGACAAAGGCCAATGCTTCTG
>Ga0190362_1000129_pt1 | contig 9778 bp, 6 predicted proteins | sample 48721856_MG_FD_163437 | JGI IMG/M metagenome (GOLD analysis project Ga0190362, IMG submission 163437) | Hydrothermal vent microbial mat bacterial communities from Southern Trench, Guaymas Basin, Mexico - 4872-18-5-6_MG | ecosystem: Environmental > Aquatic > Marine > Hydrothermal vents > Microbial...
GATATATCGCTCTCCACAGTATAATAAGTCAATGCGAAATTGGTAGTAACGAAGAGCGGCGATTCAGGACCTGGACTTCCTATCTCTCTCAGCCCTGGCTCCACACTCACAGGACGCCTTGGATCTGTATACATATTGGCAACCAGTGTTCGCTCGGTTATCAATGCGTGCGGTTCTATTGAGTGCATGATCATTATATCAGCATATTTTATGATGAAAAGACAGGCGATCATTGCTTCCCAATAAGATGTATACAGTGCATCCTCATGTACCATCCATGCAGTCATTGGCACGGCGATCAATGGATAAGCAACTCCTCTGTTGCCTTCTTCTATACTTGCACGCCTCAGCTTTACGAAACGTTCAAAAGTACTTTCAAGCCCCTTACCCACTGGATATGTGCCCGGGTCTAACACCAAGCTATCTATACCCTCACGGGAGAAAGTCAATGCCATTCGGGTCAGCATATCAAGATCAGGTGAGTATAACGTAACAGGCACCTTATAATGTGTTGCTATCCGCAGCATTTCACTCCAGTTAGCCTCATTCGCGGCATACAGTAATGGATTCCTCTCAGGGACCTCCTTCAAACCCTCTTCCAGTATCTTGGGCTCGAAAGAACAGAGCACAAGGGGTAAATCTGTTTCCTCAGATACACTTCTTACACACGCTCTATAATGTTCGGCATCACATGAGACTGAGCGAATGGCAATTCCATCCAATCTCAGGAATTCCCCAACATAGAACTTCTTCCAGTCTGTTATTGCCCTCACTCGCGCTCTCAATTCTTCCTCTGGCATCGTGTCCCAGACATCATAGACAAGTGCTGTTCGATTGAAGAATGTGAGTTCATGCCGATGTAAGACGTCCTCGCCACCTATTCTAATCGCGTTCTCTCCTACCCCTATCAGGACTTCACGCACCTCGGGTGCCAGCAATTCTGCTAACTTCTTACCCTTAGCCGCGTATTTTGGCTCAGACAGAGGTGGACACTCACTCAAATTCCTCTTTCGCTCCAGAAGAAGAGATGCAAAGGCTAAACATGTCTTCTCGCCACATTCCCTGCAATTTGTTCCCGGTAGATACTTCCACACCTCCATCGGGCTACTCAATTTCATCTCTCTCAGCCTATTCTTTACTTACATAGATAGATTGATACTTATATAATAAATATTGCCGATGCTGGAGGTTGCTGATGATAGGAAAGTATAGGAGATACCTGAATACACTGGCTTTATCAGTGGCACTCGCATTTCTGATGCTTTATATAGCTCTTGGTTTGATATTCTTTACGCAACGTGGGAATCCTGTTCCGACGTCATTTACATTGTTGATCTTCGCTATTTCTTTTGTCATCTGCACTGTGTACTACAAAACAAGAGACGGAGAAGCGGTCATGGAATCACTCTTCAGAGGTTTTTTCCTCGCTATTTGTACTACTTTTATCCTGACTGCGGTCATCGGAGGATTGATACTTACAAAGGAAGGCAAAATCCCCGAACTCAATATAATCATCTCCACACTGGCTCTTTGCATGATTATCAGTGTGGTACTTCTCAGTCTCAGGGAATATATCCTTAAATCCACGTAACTACGTATAGTTTTATAGGGTCAGGGAAAGGAAGTGCCAAAAGCGGGAGACATCAGGAAGGTGCTGGTAATAGGTTCGGGTCCCATACAGATAGGGCAGGCAGCAGAGTTCGATTTCTCCGGGTCGCAGGCGTGCCGGGCGTTAAGGGAAGAGGGGGTACACGTAGTACTTGTAAACTCCAATCCAGCAACGATAATGACCGATTTTGAGATGGCAGATGTCATATACATCGAGCCGTTAGTGGCAGATATAGTAGCGAGGATAGTAGAGAAAGAGCGTCCGGATGGCATATTAGCCGGTTTGGGTGGGCAGACTGCACTGAACCTTACGACGGAATTAGCCGAGCGAGGGGTTTTGTCTGATTATGATGTGAAAGTGCTTGGTACGCCTTTAGAAGCCATATATAACGCAGAAGAGCGTGAAAGGTTCAAACAGACGATGGAGCGCATAAATGAGCCGATACCTGGCGGTGTAACGGTAAGATCAGTGGAAGAAGCGGAGGAAGCCGCTTCCAGGTTGAGTTTACCGCTCATCATTCGTCCGTCCTACACACTCGGTGGTACCGGAGGAGGTATAGCCCGAACTATGGAGGAGTTGAGAGCGCAAGTCGCTTATGGATTGCAGATGTCGCGGATACATCAGGTTCTGGTAGAGGAGAGCGTGCTCGGGTGGAAGGAGATAGAGTATGAGGTGATCCGGGATGCAAAGGATACCTGCATCACAATCTGCAACATGGAGAATATAGACCCAATGGGGATTCATACCGGCGAATCAATCGTGGTCACGCCCTCACAGACGTTAAGCGACGAGGAGCACCAGATGTTGCGTGCCGCGGCGATAAAGATAATAAGAGCTTTGAAAGTAGAAGGTGGGTGTAATATCCAGTTTGCATTGAAGGATGGTGCATACAGGGTGATAGAGGTGAATCCTCGTGTATCGAGGTCATCTGCACTTGCGTCAAAAGCAACGGGGTATCCAATAGCGAGAGTGGCGGCGAAGATAGCTATTGGACTCCATCTGGATGAGATAAGGAATGATGTGACAAAGGAGACACCAGCGAGTTTCGAGCCCGCAATAGATTACGTGGTGGTGAAGATACCGAGATGGCCATTTGATAAATTCCCGGATGCCGATAGGAGATTGACGACCTCGATGAAGAGCACAGGCGAGGTGATGGCGATAGGGCGTACATTTGAGGAGGCGCTACAGAAGGCTATTCGTTCCCTGGATATAGATAGAGACTTCGGTGCTGGTTATGAAGACTGGAGCGAGGCTGAGCTGAAGCGGGTATTGGAAACAGCAACAGATGAGCGGATATTTGTTATATATGAAGCATTGAGGAGGGGCATCAGTATAGAAGAGATAGCGAAACTGAGCGGTATAGACCCGTTCTTCATACATAAGATAGCGAAGATAGTGCAGATGGAATTGAAGTTACAGAGTGGAGAAGCAGAACTCACCGTGGAGCTATTGCGTGAAGCGAAGAGGATGGGGTTCACTGATGCGCGAATAGGGCAGTTAACAGGGCGAACCCGTGAAGCGATACATGACCTGAGAGTATCAAAAGGGGTCATCCCGACGTATAAGATGGTGGACACATGTGCGGCTGAGTTTGAAGCAAAGACGCCGTATTTCTACTCAACTTATGAGACTGAGTGTGAATTGAAACCCTCAACCTCAAAGAAGGTATTGATTATCGGTGCAGGTCCTATCAGAATAGGACAGGGTATCGAGTTTGATTATTGCACTGTGCATGCGGTAAAGGCATTGAAGGAAGAGGGGATAGAAGCACACATAATAAATAACAACCCTGAGACCGTGTCCACAGACTATGACACTTCAGACAAGCTCTTTTTTGAGCCCCTCACGCTTGAAGATGTGATGAATGTGATTGAGAAGGAGAAGTATGACGGTGTGATGGTACAGTTTGGCGGTCAAACATCGGTCAATCTTGCAGTTCCGTTGAAAGAGGAACTTGAGCGGCTGAATATAAATACGCAAATTCTTGGTACCGCGACTGAAAATATAGATATGGCGGAGGACAGAGAGCGATTCAGCAAGTTCCTCCTTCGACTGGGTATCCCACAGGCAGATAGTGGTTATGCGACTTCAGTGGAGGAAGCGAAGGGTGTGGCATCGCGGATTGGTTTCCCGGTGCTTGTTCGTCCCTCTTATGTGCTTGGCGGCAGAGCAATGGAGATAGTGCATGATGATGAGGAGCTGGAGCGCTACATGAGAGAGGCGGTTCGGGTATCGAAGGAGAAGCCAGTGCTGATAGACAAATTCCTGGAGAAAGCCACTGAGATAGATGTAGATGCAGTATGTGATGGCGAGGAGGTACTGATAGGAGCGATAATGGAGCACATAGAGGAAGCGGGCATCCATTCCGGCGATTCTGCGTGTGTTATACCACCACAGTCGTTATCAAAGGATGTTATAGAGCTGGTTCGGGATTACATGCGGCGTATAGCGCTCAATTTACGGATAAATGGGTTGATTAACATCCAGATGGCAGCCAAGGACGGTATGGTTTATGTGCTGGAGGTGAATCCACGTGCGAGCCGTACGATCCCGTATGTTGCGAAGGCGACGGGGATACCACTTGCGAAACTCGCCGCCAAGGTGATGCTGGGGCATCGGCTACGTGATCAGGGCATCAAAGAGCGAGAACTGGAGCACAAGCATGTAGCAGTGAAAGAGGTGGTATTACCGTTCATGAAACTGAGAGGTGTGGATACCATTTTACGACCAGAGATGAAGAGCACAGGCGAAGTGATGGGGATAAATAATGGGTTTGATAAAGCGTTCTTCAAGGCAGAACTTGCAGCAGGGAACCCATTGCCTCTGGATTCTAACGCTATGGTATTCATCTCCGTCCGTGACGAAGACAAGGATGAGATAGTGGAAGTGGTGCGGAAATTGAGAGAGGCGGAACTGGCAATCGTTGCTACTGAAGGCACCTCTACCTATCTGAGGCGACGAGGGCTCGATGTAAAGGAGCTGAAGAAGTTGCATGAGGGTTCGCCAAATGTGATAGAGCTGATGCGCACAGGAGAGATAAAGCTGGTAATAAACACAACTACTGACAGACAGTCGTACAGGGATGGATACCAGATAAGACGGGCTTGTATTGATCTCAATGTGCCATACATAACAACGAAGGAGGCGGCGAAGGCGGCTGCATCTGCCATATTAGGTATGAAGAAGAGCGGATGCAGACTTGAAGTAAAGTCAATAAATGAATATTTCGGGATAGAATAAACTACGAAATTTCCATTAGAATCATCAGGACATGTTCTGTTATATCATGAATAGCCGAAGTAATCGCGGAAGAATAAGCCAATGCCGGTGGAGAATCGTGTCTCCACTATCCACGATACCTCATAGCCCTCCTCAATTGCCTTCGATACATGCTTGCCCAGACTGCAAGACTTTAACTCGTTCTTCAGTAAGCTCACTACATCGGTATATCTCCGCTTTACTTCCACTACATATCTCCCATCTTCAATGAGAAAAGGTGGCGAATGCTTATTCTTGAACTTCTCTGCGTGTCGTCTGGCAGTAACAGGAGGACCAATATGTTTTTTAATAGCGGGAAGTTGCCAGACAAGCAGTTCAAAGACCATTATCGCTTCATCAGTATCAGTATCAGCATCAACCGTCACGCCACTTCGGTACACCACGAAATCATTTCGTTCTATCAGTCTCCTGACAGATATTTCTGCTTTCCTTAACTGCGAGAATAGAATGTCCTCCACCACCTCAGGAGCTTTGAACCGAACTACTACGAAAGCAGTACCACGTTCTTTTGCTATTCGCCGAAATTCCGATTCGCTCAGCGGCTTCGGTTCTTTCAACCGGAAGAAATCGTGTGAGGGTCTCGCAAGGAACTCGCGTGCGGCATCTATCAATCTGGAAAAGGAATATAAAGACACAGCAGCAGCAACATTTCGCTTGGGGTCCACGGGGTCTATAACAATCAGTGGCTCATCACCTCTATACTTCCCATGTCCCTCAATATCTATTCTCTCACCATAACGCCATTCTGCGGCATGTTTCAGGAATGAGATGAATGATTGGTATTTCAGTATGAGCAATTCACAGAGATAGCCGGAGAAGCCTTTTCGTCTCTGTTCGGATCCATAGATACCTAAACAACGCAGAAACTGCTTCAATAATCGCACCTCATCCTCGAGTCCTGACCCTGACAATCTCTGTATTACATATTCGTTATGGAACGGTGTTCGATCCACTGCGGACTTCAATCTGGAGGGGTCTTTCACAGCGAAGCAGGGTACAAGGTCCACTTCGTACTCCCTATCAGCGAAATGGAAGTAAGCATGGATGTATGGATGCGAGGCGTATCTCTCCTCATACCTATCAGATACACTCTTTGCTAACGCAAGTCCTTTCTCCTTTAAATCCTGGTCTGATGTCTCCACAGGGAACATGATGAATATATCTATATCAGCTTCACCACTCACCCATGTGTTCCTGGCAGTGGAGCCAACGGAAATAGCATGGGCGTCTATACCCATCTCCACCGCTTTACTATTCAAATTCGTTATTATCAACTCGGTTAGGGCTTTTACTTCCGCCTGCTCTTTAGCACCCGGCCTTATCTGCTCTACAACCTCGTTGCATATCTCATTCAGGACTTTTGCTTTTGCTTTTGCTTCCGCTACCGACACAGACATAAACTTACTTCTCTATCACCGTTTCCTCTACCGCGGTGCCGAAATGCCGCGCAGACTCTGTGAGATGGACAAGGACCTCGTCACCCTCCTTCAGTTCTACGACCGAAATCGGTCTGTCTTTGCCCACTAACTTTATCGTCTCTGCATTTTGTAGTATAATACTGCATCGCCTCTTACTCTTACCCTTGCTATCTGGAATTGGAATATCAACCTCAGCCTCCACGAGCATCAATGGTCGCTTCTCTATCTTCACTCGCCCAACCACCGCTTTCCTCGCTATTCCTTCCTTATTCACAATAAGGACCTCATCGCCTGAGCGCAATTCCGAGAGGTACCTCGTCTTCTCACCTACCAGTATATAGGCATGTACAGCACCAGCATTCACTCTGAAAGGTCTCGCAGCCACATAAGGACTCTCTTCAGACTCGGAATGCACCAGGAACATTGCAAACGACTGAGAACCGATAAGCATTCCCTCACCAGGCGTCATCAGCGAGCAGGTATCCACACAGACCCGATCTCCCATCTCGAGCTCCTTCACGTTTGTCACATGCGCATAAGAGAGCGGAATCTTGCTCATCTCACTCGCATCTCTTATCTCCACCACCCTCTTTATCACGGACGGATCACTGGTATCAAGTAGAACGCCATCGGCACCATATTCTAAAGTTTCAAGCGCTGTCCGTGCCTCTTCCGCATTCTGTACACCCGCTATCACCTTCACCACCTTCTTCTGTAATTCCGCTATTATATTCTCCAATGGTATTATCTTCCAGTCCTTACCTATTACGATAACATAATTGCAATAATCAGAGACATCCACTGCAAATCGTTCATATTTCTTACCCTTTATCTCCACATATGCGGCATTCATTTGTGTACCATAAGTCCTCTTTAAAGCATTATAGACACCAGATTTGTTTATCTCATCTGGAATGGGTTTTGTACCATCTCCTTCGCTCCTCTTGCCGTAGACGATTATATCCGCTTCTTTTCCAACCTCAAAAGGGATCTCATCTGGTACAATAGCAGCCACCTTGATACGGCCTAACTCCTTTACCTTGCTCACATCACTCTCTTCTACCAGCACACCGTCAATACCCGACTCTAAACTGGCGGTGATTCGTGATTTCTTATCCTCCCAGGTTCCCTCATCTGCTTTTATCCATATCTCCTTACCCTTAACTTTACCTTTATCCTTATCCTTGTCCTTGTCGATCATTCTCACACCCTTCTATTAATTACTACTTATGTTCTTTAGATAAATTTGGGTCTGGTAGTGTAAGGCTCTCTCTTGGCTTTTCATTCATCGGGACATGGTTAAGCCCCTTTCAGGCTTGCAAAGGCACGGACAGAGCTCCACAGCGTCGTTAGCGTGGTAGTCTCCGCTCATTTTGACTATCCTCTAAGGAATTCGCGTCTGATTTTCCCCCCAAACGTCAAGCAAATAAACGTTTCCCGCCCATACATCGAGTGGAGGAACGTGATTGGCAAAAATACTATTTATATTTGTGTTCTTCCCCTTCTTCTCCGGATAAATGATTGGAATAACGAAGAATCGAGTTGAATCCATGACATAATAATACTAAAGCTATTTAAATAGGAATAAATATTTACGTTGTAGAGTATAGTGTTAAGATACAGGAGGTGAAAAAGAGGAAAAATGATGGCTGGAAAATTGGCGGTGGTGGTTTTAGCGATATTCATAGGCGGTGTATTCATTGTGCCGGGTTCGGCACAAGAGAGTATCGTCAGTGATTATCCGGAATTAAATCCGTTAGTTGACTTTGTTGGAGAGAATGATCTGTCAGTGATGGATTTAGTAGGGTATAAAGCTGCGGAAAAGGCGATGGAGGAGTTAGGATTTAGTAAAGGTGACCCTAACGTTCTGGCACTTACTGACGCCGGATATATAGCTAACATTGGCAAGTATAGCTCGGAAAGAGCCCTTAACGGGGTGATGACGACCGCAGGTGTCTCACGAGGTAAGGGGAATTTGGTGAATGTGCATCACGCGTATAATAACCCGCTTTGGTTTGCTTTCTTTGACAAAGATACAGGCGATTGCGTCTACCTTGAGGTAAACAATAGCTACCTTAAGCCGTGGTTAGACAGGGAAGCTGCAGGGACAGTTAATCTTAATCTTTCAGAGTTTATGGAGGTCGGTGCAGATGCTTTATTCTCGAAGATTTCCAGAGAGAATATAGATCCAGACAAACTCATCACCGAGGAAGGGGCAAAGGCATGGCATCACAATTTTGATGAGAAAACGTTTGGTGGAAATGAGTTCAGCATTCTCACCATAAGCGCTGTCTGGAGCAAGGGGATAAGCAATGAATTCTTAAGGAGTGCGGAACTACACAATCATATTTGTCCCGGGCTCACGAGTGGTTACTTTATAGCACAGTACCTGAAAGAACACTATCCGCTGGAGAAAGGCGAGAAATGGGTTGTTTGGGCTGTTCCTCCATGGTGCAAGGACGATGCCTTACAGCAGATATTTGACTCCACCGTGGGGAAGAGATGTATGGCTGTAACGTATGTCCCGGACAGTGTCAAAGAAAAACTCCCTCTTGAGTACAGGAACATAGCGGGGATATACGTAAAAATAGGCAAGACAGGAGAGGCAAAAGCAATAGTCCTGGGTTGTGACTGGGACAAAGTCTGTTCTGACTGTGGATTCGCCAGGAAGGATTTAAAAGATTTTAGCAGCTACAAATGGTGGTGGACCCGGCTCAGAGCGGATGTAGTGCTCATGGAGCATAAGCCTGAGGAATATATCTCCGTGCTTATGGAAAAAGATTTAGGAAATCAAGGCTCGGTTAAAGAGATGAATGCCAGGTGGATGGCAGTGGGCGCAAATCCGCTGGTCGAACTGGGCATCATGCCAGCACCCGGAGCTACCGAGGCACCGGCACAAAAACCAACAGAGAAAACACAAACACCGTCAATTCCTGGACTCTGTGTCATAGCTGCTATAGCTATAGCAGGTGTTGTAGTGTATGCCGCAAGGAGAAGAAAGAAGATATGGTGAAATTGCTAAAAAGTTAAAAATCGTGGAAGCGAGGGAGTAAAGGTAAATGTAAATGTAACAGTGCCTTCTCCCTTACTTCCCGCTTTTCCCTTCTCTTTTTTGTATAGCTCTTATGTCTTATTCACAAGAAATAATCCCTTTAATCACACCAATCAATCTAAAATCAGAATAATATAACCCCCCTCCAAAATGGCACCATTCAACAAGCCTTTGTAGGCTTCCTTTATCCCTGAAACCCAAAGAAATGGCAATGCCAATCAAAACGACACCAATAAAAGCAATTTTTGTCACAGAGGACAGAGTAAATCTAAAAGCCAACGGCTTTAAAGAGGGTATTCTATGGCTGATCGACTGTAAACCTGCTTAGAAGCCTGTAGACTCTCTCAACGATGATTTAGACTTTAATTCGCTTATTACGAAGATTATATCACCTTCAAAGCACATTGCGAGTATCAC
>Ga0190362_1000134_pt1 | contig 9632 bp, 11 predicted proteins | sample 48721856_MG_FD_163437 | JGI IMG/M metagenome (GOLD analysis project Ga0190362, IMG submission 163437) | Hydrothermal vent microbial mat bacterial communities from Southern Trench, Guaymas Basin, Mexico - 4872-18-5-6_MG | ecosystem: Environmental > Aquatic > Marine > Hydrothermal vents > Microbial...
ATTCAGGAGATAGCTGAGAAAATTAGGAAAAAAGAAGGGTATAGTGTTGTATTTGATAAAAATACTTCTGGAGTAGTTTGTTATAGTCCAGTCATAGATATAACAGAAAAAGTAATAAAACTTTATGATAAGGAATGGAGTAATAAACAGAAAAAAGCAAAATAGATGAAATTATCAAAGATCGCTCAATTACTTCAGGCAGAATTGATAGGAGATAAAGATATAGAGATTACAGGTATTGCCCCTATTGAAAAAGCGATGCCAGGAGAGATTACCTTTATCTCTAACGTAAAATACAAAAAGTATCTTCATACTACTAAGGCTAGTGCAGCTATAGTGCCTTTGGATGTTGTTTCTGCTCCTATTTCTCTAATTAAGACAGAAAATCCTTACTTGGCATATGCTCGGTTAGCAAAAGTTTTTTACAAATGGAATTATGAGTTTAAAGGCATAAGTCCCAAGGCATTTATTGGTCAGAATGTTCAATTGGGAAAAGGAGTGACTGTTTATCCTTTAGCTTACATAGATAATGAAGCACAAATAGGCTCAGGCACTATAATTTTCCCAGGTGTTTATATTGGTCCTAGAGTAAGGATTGGAAGAAAAGCCATTATTTATGCAAATGCCGTTATCTTGGCTGACTGTGAAATAGGGAATAGGGTGATTATCCATAGTGGAGCAGTAATTGGAAGTGATGGTTTTGGGTTTGCTTCAGATAGAGATGGTAAGCATATAAAAATCCCTCAATTGGGTACAGTTCAGATTGAGGATGATGTAGAGATAGGAGCTAATACTACTATTGATAGGGCTGCTTTAGGAAAAACCTTAATTAAGAAAGGGACTAAAATAGACAATTTAGTCCAAATTGCCCATAATGTTCAGATTGGGAAAGATAGTCTTATTATAGCTCAAGTAGGTATTGCTGGAAGTACTAAAATAGGCAATAAAGTTACTTTGGCAGGCCAGGTGGGGGTAGTTGGGCATGTTCATATTGGTAATCAAGCTAAAGTAGGGGCCAAAACAGGTGTGGCTAAATCAATCCCTCCTGCAACTACTGTAGCCTCAGGTGTTCCGGCCATGCCTTATCAAACTTATTTAAAAACCATGGCTGTGTTACCAAAGCTGCCTGAACTTTTGGAGAGAATAAAGCTTTTGGAAAAGGAGTTGTCTACATTAAAAGGTCTAATTGGAGATAAAAATGAAAGATAAAGAATGTGCTTTGGATATTAAAGAAATCCAGAATTTTTTACCCCATCGTTATCCTTTCTTACTGGTAGATAGGATTTTAGAAGTGAAACCTGGGGAAAAAATTATAGGGTTAAAGAATGTTACTTTTAATGAACCTTTTTTTCAAGGACATTTTCCTCAATCTCCAGTAATGCCTGGAGTTTTGGTGATAGAGGCCATGGCTCAGGTAGGTGCTATTTTGGCTTATCATTCTGCTCCTCCTGAAGTTAGAGGAAAACTTATTTATTTCGCAGCCATAGATAAGGCCCGTTTCAGAAAACCAGTAATCCCAGGAGACCAAATTATATTTGAACTGGAGATGATAAGGCAACGGGCAAAGGTATGTAAAATGAAAGGCAGAGCCCTAGTTAATGGGAAAGTAGTCGCTGAAAGCGAGTTAACTGCTGTTTTGGCAGATTAATTTATGAGCAAAATTCACCTTACAGCTATAATAGATAAACAGGCAGAAATTGCTGAGGATGTGACTATTGGTCCTTATTGTGTCATTGGGCCTAAGGTATTTATTGAACAAGAAACAGTGCTTGGTAGTCATGTAGTAATTCATTCTTACACAAAGATTGGGAAGCGATGTAATATATATTCCTTTGCTTCTATTGGAGCCCCTTCTCAAGATTTAAAATATAAGGGGAAAGAAACATGGGTGGAGATTGGCCATGATAATGTTATTAGGGAATATGTAACCATCAATCGGGGCACAGAAGGGGTCACTTTTATAGGGAATCAAAATTACTTTATGGCTTATGCACATATTGCTCATGATTGTAAGATTGGGAATCATGTCATTATGGCCAATGTGGCCACTTTAGGAGGGCATGTAGAAATAGAGGATTATGCTATTATTGGTGGTATTGTGGCCATTCATCAATTTGTAAGAATTGGTGCTTATGCCATTATAGGTGGTGGTTCCTCCACCGTAAAGGACATTCCACCTTATGTGACGGCCTCTGGTATTCGGGCTAAATTATATGGTTTGAATATAGTAGGTTTAAAACGTCAGGGATTTAGTAAAGAAGTGATTAATGCCCTAAAGAAAGCATATAAAATTCTGGTGTGTAAACCCATTACTTTAAAAGAAGCGATTAAACAGGTAAAAGAAGATTCTATTTTTTCTTTTCCAGAAGTAGTGCATTTTGTTGAATTTATAGAACATTCTCAGCGAGGAATTCCAAGAAAATGGGAGAAAAAATAGGTTTAATTGCTGGGAATGGGCAATTTCCTCTTATTTTTGCTCAAGCTGCTATAAAAGAAGGACATCAAGTGATGGCCATCGCCCATAAAGGCGAGACAAAACCAGAATTAGAAAGATATGTAAAAGAAATTCAATGGATTAGGGTAGGGCAATTGGGTAAACTTATCAAATTTTTTCAAAAAGCAGGAGTGAAAAAGGTAGTGTTAGCTGGGGGAATCAAAAAAAGGCGACTTTTTACAGAAATCTTTCCTGATTTTAAGGCCATAAGCCTGCTTAGTCGCTTAAAAAATAAACATGATGATGTAGTCCTAAGAGCCATAGCTAAAGAGTTAGAAAAAGAGGGGTTAAAAATCTATCCTTCTACTTTATACGCTCCTTCATTGCTTGCTCCCGAAGGTTGTCTTACTAAGAGAGTTCCTACTAAAGAAGAAAAAAGAGAAATTGAATTTGGATGGAAAATAGCCCGCGATATTGGCAGGTTAGATATAGGTCAGTGTGTGGTAGTAAAAAGACAAATAGTAGTAGCAGTAGAAGCAGTAGAAGGCACAGATGAAACTATCAGAAGGGGAGGGAAGTTAGCTAAAGAAGGGGCAGTGGTAATAAAAATAAGTAAGCCCCAGCAAGACTTGCGCTTTGATGTGCCAGCAGTTGGAGTGGAGACTATAAATACCATGCAGGAAGTAAAGGCTTCTGCATTGGCCATTGAGGCAGGAAAGACCTTGATGTTTGATAGAGAAAAGATGTTAGATGCCGCAGATAAAGCAGGTATTAGTGTGGTAAGTCTGAGGTGGCCATAATGTCCATTAAAGTTGGTGTAATAGGAGTAGGTTATCTTGGGCAGTATCATGCTGAAAAGTATATGGCATTGTCAGGAGCAGAACTTGTAGGGGTAATGGATATCAATCCCAAAAGGGCAGAAACCATAGCTAAACGTTGTAAATGTGAGGCATTTCCCAAACTAGAGTCCCTTTTAGATAAAGTAGAAGCAGTAAGCATAGTTGTGCCTACTCATGCTCATTTTACTGTGGCTAAAACCTGTCTGGAAACTGGCAAGCATGTGCTTTTAGAAAAACCCATGACTACTTCTTTAGAAGAGGCAGATACCCTCATTGATTTGGCCCATAAAAATAACTTAATCTTTCAAATTGGCCATTTAGAACGTTTCAATCCTGCGGTTATTGCTTTATTTCCTTATTTAGATAATCCCCTTTTTATTGAATCTCACCGCTTGGGACTCTCTTTGGAAAGAGGCACAGATGTAGATGTAATTTTGGATTTGATGATTCATGACTTAGACATTGTTTTAGCTGCTGTGCCTGCTGAGTTGGTGGAGATTCGGGCAGTAGGTGTACCTGTGGTATCAAAAAACATAGATATTGCCAATGTTCGCTTAGAATTTAGTAATGGATGTGTGGCTAATTTAACTGCTAGTCGCATTTCTACAAAGAAGATGCGTAAAATTAGATTTTTTCAAAAAGATGCCTATTTTTCTTTGGATTATGCTCAAAGAGAATTGGTCATTGTTAAAAAAGAGAGCAAAGACCTATTACCATTTTCTCATGAAGTCTTAAGATTTGAAAAAAATGACCCTTTAAAAGAAGAGATTGCCAATTTCATTCAATGTATTAAAGAAAAAAAATCGCCTGTAATATCTGGTGAACACGGGCGATATGTCCTAGCTATTGCTTTAAAAATCAATCAATGTATCCAAAAAATAAGATAAATATGCGTCTTTTTATAGTTACCGGAGAAGCTTCTGGTGACCTTCATGGGGCTAAGTTAATTGAGGCCTTACAAAAAGAAATGCCTGCCATAGAAATTTTGGGGATTGGTGGTCCTCAGATGAGAGAAGCAGGATTGAAATCTATCTATGATGTGGAGAAATTGGGAGTGGTGGGTATTACTGAGGTGCTAGGTCATTTCAAACATATCTGGTTGGCTTGGCAAAGGGCAAAAGAAGTATTATTGAACACTCCAATAGATTTATTTATTCCCATTGATTACCCAGATTTTAATTTGCGATTGGCGGCTATTGCCCAGAGGAAAAAAGTGCCTGTTTTGTATTATATTAGTCCTCAAGTTTGGGCCTGGCGAAAAAATAGGGTAAAAACCATTGCTCGCTTGGTAGATAAAATGGCCGTCATCTTACCTTTTGAAGAAAAATTTTATAAAAAGTATGGAGTGAATGTGGTTTTTGTAGGACATCCCTTATTAGATATAATGCCTTTAGAGCAAACAGAAGAAGAACCAGTTATTGGCCTTTTACCTGGAAGTCGTGTAGGAGAAATAAGGCGTATTCTTCCTATTATGCTTAAAACAGCTTCTTTAATTTATAAAAGGTCTCCTGAATTTAAGTTTATTTTGCCTGTGGCTTCTACCCTTGATATAAACTGGATAGAACAAATTATGGCTTCTAATCAGCCTGATTTTCCTCTCACCATCGTTGAGGATAATGATTATAGCTTGAGACAGCGGTGTTGCTTCTTAATTGTGGCTTCAGGCACAGCTACTTTAGAAACTGCAATTCTTTTAAAACCCTTTGTCATTGTTTACTCTCTTTCACCATGGAGCTATATACTGGGTAAAAAATTGGTGAAGGTGCCTTATATTGGGTTGGTAAATTGGGTAGCAGGTAGAAAGATTATTCCTGAGTTTATCCAACATCAAGCCAGGCCGGAATTGATTGCTCAAAAGATACTAAGTCTTCTTGCCAATCCAGAGAAATTGAGGCAGATTAAAAAAGAATTAAAGCTAGTTCGGGCAAGTTTAGGCAAATCAGGCGTAGCCGGACGGGTAGCTAGAATGGCTAAGGAGATGGTTCAAGGTAATGCAGGTTTATAAAAGACTCTTACATCTAGTAAAACCCTATTTGTCACGGTTGTTTTTAGCTATGTTCTGCATGTTAGTAGTAGCGGGGGCTACAGCGGCTACAGCCTATTTGGTCAAACCAGTCCTGGATAAAATCTTTTTTGAGAAAAACCTCCTTATGCTTAAAATACTTCCCCCACTCATTTTACTCCTTTATGCTGTAAAAGGTGTTTTCTGGTATTTTCAAACCTATCTTATGAACTATGTAGGACAACGGGTGGTTTCTGACTTAAGAGCCAAGCTTTATGCGCATATTATTGATTTACCCCTATCTTATTTCCATAGACATCCTACAGGTGTGTTAATAAGCCGTATAGTCAATGATGTTAATCTCATCCAGGGAGCGGTTTCAGGAGCAGTAACCCGATTTTTATGTGATTCTTTCACCATTTTGGGATTGACCTTTGTAGTATTTTATCGTGATTTTGTTCTGGCCCTTATTACCATGATAGTTTTCCCTATAGCCATTATGCCTGTGATTAAGATTGGTCGTAAACTGAGAAAAATAAGCACCTCTTCACAAATAGAAATGGGTGAACTTTCTGGCCTGATGCAGGAGACCTTTAGTGGGGCGCGGATTGTAAAAGCGTTTGGTATGGAAGACTATGAAAAAGAACGATTTGAGCGTGTCAATAATCGTCTTTTTCGTTGGTACATGCGGGCAGTTAAGATGCGAGGTGTTACTTCTCCTCTCATGGAATTTTTGGGAAGTATTGGCATTGCCACGGTAATTGCCTATGGTGGTTATCAGGTGATAAAAGGCCTCTCTACTCCAGGCAATTTTTTCTCTTTTATTGCCGCGGTGATGATGCTTTACCGGCCTATAAAGGGTTTAAGTAATGTTCATAATACTGTTCAGCAAGGTGTAGCTGCTGCTATTCGTGTATTTGAGGTTTTAGATACTTACTCAGAACACAAAAAAACAGAGGGTATTAAATTACCTAGGTTTTCTCAATCAATCACTTATGAAAATGTTTGGTTTAAATATGACCAGGAACAAAGTTGGGTATTAAAAGATATTAATTTAACCATTAAAAAAGGGGAGAAAGTGGCCTTGGTTGGTCCTAGTGGAGCAGGGAAAACCACCATTGTCCATCTTCTTCCTCGGTTTTATGAGCTTAAAAAAGGCAAGATTATTATAGATGGTTATGATGCCCAAGAAGTTAGTCTAGATTCTTTGCGGGCACAAATTGCCATTGTCAGCCAGGAAATGGTGCTTTTTAACGACACTATCAGGAACAACATTTATTATGGGCGTTTAGATGCCAGTGAAGAGGAAATTATAGCAGCCGCTAAGGCAGCCTATGCTTATGATTTTATTCAAAAGCTTCCAGAGGGATTTGATACTGTTATTGGTGAACGTGGGGTGAGACTCTCTGGGGGCGAACAACAACGAATTTGTATTGCTAGAGCTATTTTAAAAAATGCCCCTATCTTGATTTTGGATGAAGCTACTTCATTTTTAGATACAGAATCAGAAATGATAGTGCAAAAAGCCATGGAGAATCTGTTAAAAGAACGCACTGCCTTGATAATTGCCCATCGCCTTTCTACCATCAGGAAAGCAGATAAGATTGTAGTCCTCCACAATGGCCAGATTGTTGAACAAGGGAGTCATGAGGAACTTTTAGGTAAAGGGGGGCTTTATCAAAGATTATATGAAATTCAATTCAAAGGGAAAGAAAGGGCAGATTTAGAGAGCATTGCTGACAAAGTTCAAATAAAAGCTATATGAAAAAACCATTTTTTTCTACTAAGTCGCCATCAGAAGTCTTTGAGTTATTTCCCCATTTTCCTTTGGTAGATAAAGAAAAAATTCCTTTAGAAGAAGCTAAAGGGAGGGTTCTAGCAGAAGATATAACTGCAAATGAAAATTTGCCTGGTTTTGAACGGGCCACTATGGATGGGTATGCTTTAAAGGCAGAAGATACCTTTGGTGCTTCTGAGGCCTCTCCGATTTGGTTAAACATAATTGGTGAAGTAAAAATGGGAAAAGTAACGGATTTGGTGGTAAAAAGGGGTGAAGCAGTCAAAATTGCTACCGGTGCAATGTTGCCCCAAGGAGCTAATGCCGTAATTATGGTAGAGTATACCCATATGGTAGATGAGAATACTATTGAGGTTTTTAAGCCTCTGGCCCCTTTAGAAAATGTTATCCGAGCAGATGAAGATTTTGCTAAAGGTGAACTGGTTTTGTCTTCAGGTCATAGATTACGCCCTCAAGACATAGGTGTTTTGGCCGCTTTAGGTAAAGCTCATGTTCAGGTATTTAAACAGCCCTCTGTAGCCATTATTTCTACAGGAGATGAAATAATTCCTATCACTGAGAAACCGCAACCAGGACAGGTTCGGGATGTCAATTCCTACACCCTTTATGCCTTGGTAAGAGAGGGTGGAGGAATTCCATGGCTGATGGGCATTGTGAAGGATGACTTAAATGACCTTAAAAAAGTCTGTAAATATGCCCTTGATAAATCAGATGTAGTCTTAATCTCTGGGGGAAGTTCTATTGGTATGCGTGATTTTACCTTAGAAGTCATTAACTCCTTTCCAGAAAGTCAGATTCTCTTTCATGGAGTGGCAATAAGTCCTGGTAAGCCTACCATTTTGGCCAAAATAGGCAAAAAGGCAGTTTGGGGTCTTCCAGGCCAAGTTACCTCAGCGATTATTGTGTTTTGGGTGTTTATTAAGAAATTTATTCAATGGATTGGAGGAGAAAGAGAGGCCCATTTAAAGACCTTTAACACTATGCACGCTCGAATGAGAGTTAATGTTCCTTCTGTTCAAGGCAGGGAGGATTATCTAAGGGTAAAACTTGTAGAGGAAAATGGCCAATTATGGGCTGAGCCTATTTGGGGTAAATCCGGGTTGATTAACACCTTGGTTAAAGCAAATGGTTTAGTAAAAATTGATTTAAATACAGAAGGATTAGATAAAGGAGAAATAGTAGAGGTAATTTTATTTTAAGAAGGGATTTGTAGCTCTTCATTTACAAATTAAACTATTATTTATAGAGACCTTGGCAGAAATTCAAAGAAGGCTTATAAAAGATTAATGACATTTTGAAAATTTTTTTAAAAATGATATTAAGAGGTGAAGAATGTGCTCATTCCGGGTGGGGGTAGTAGATGGGTATGGAGGAGGAATAGGAAGTACCATTGTGAAAAAAATAAAAGAATATTTTAGTGAAGATGTAGAAATTATAGCATTGGGTACCAATGCCATTGCCACGAGTCAGATGATGAAGGCAGGTGCTAATAAAGGAGCAACGGGTGAAAATGCCATTGTATGTAATGTTCAGCAGGTAGATGTAATCATAGGTTCTCTAGGAATTGTCTTTGCTCATGGGATGATGGGAGAGGTTACTCCCAAAATTTCTGAAGCAATTGCGGCTTCTTCTGCTCTTAAAGTTTTATTACCTTTAACTCAAGAAAATGCAAAGATTGTGGGTGTAGTTGAAGAACCCTTGCCACATTTAGTGGAAAGAGCAGTAAAAATATATATAAAGGAGATGATAGAAAATGTGTGAAGCCTCTGCTTATTTGTTAAAGGATGGAAAAGAAGAATTATTTTTGAAAGAAGTGGATATTATTGAACCTGAAGGAGATAAGTTGAGATTGATAAACATATTTGGTGAACAAAAAATAATAAAGGCAAGGATAAAGCGGATGTCTTTGGTTAATCACAAAATTTTATTAGAATCTGAAGAGGGAGGAGAATAATGCCCAAAGTTTTGGTTGTAGATGACGAAGAACATATCAGAATGCTCTATGAGGAGGAATTGAAGGCAGAAGGATATGAAGTAGTAAGCGTAGCTACAGGACGAGGAATCTTGGATTTAATAGAAAAAGAAAAACCTGATATTATTATTCTAGATATCAAAATGGTAGATTGTAATGGTCTGGATGTATTACAACAAGTGCGCAATAAATATTACAATCTTCCGGTGATTCTTTCTACTGCTTATGAAACTTATAAAAGTGACATTAAGTCCATGGCTGCTGATGCTTATGTAGTAAAGTCTTTTGATCTAACGGAACTTAAAAAGAAAATAAAGCAGTGTCTTGAGGCCAAAGCCTTAGAAAAATGATTAAGACTTGCCTCCGGAAGGAGTTAGAGAGAAAGGAAAAGAGTCTCCTTTCTCTTTATGCTACTTTAAGCGCTAAAACCAAAGGGCGATTACGGGCAGAGCCTGAATGTCCTTTACGTATGTCTTTTCAAAGAGATCGAGATAGAATTATTCATTCCAAAGCCTTTAGGAGACTTAAGCATAAAACCCAAGTTTTTCTTTCCCCTACAGGTGACCATTATCGCACTCGCTTAACTC
>Ga0190362_1000137_pt1 | contig 9548 bp, 10 predicted proteins | sample 48721856_MG_FD_163437 | JGI IMG/M metagenome (GOLD analysis project Ga0190362, IMG submission 163437) | Hydrothermal vent microbial mat bacterial communities from Southern Trench, Guaymas Basin, Mexico - 4872-18-5-6_MG | ecosystem: Environmental > Aquatic > Marine > Hydrothermal vents > Microbial...
TTTAACAGAAGTAACAACAACCACAACCACAACAACCACAATAACCACAACCACGATACCCATAGGGGCGGTTGTAGTGATAAATGAATTCCAGCCTAATCCAGAAGGTAGTGATGCTGGAAACGAATGGGTGGAGTTATATAATAAGGGTGATACTCCGGCAGATCTGACGGGTTGGTCACTAGAAGGGGAGAGCCTTTCAGGAACACTCGCAGCAGGAGACTGGTTACAAGTTATCTTCAGTAGCTTAACCTTAAATAATGATGGTGGCACAATAACACTGATAGATGAAAATTCAACAACAGTAGATTCAGTAGCCTATGGTGATGCTGCAGGTGCAGTAGTAGAAGCACCAGGATCTGGTGAGTCAGCGGGTAGGTCACCTGATGGTTCAGATACATGGGTGATATTTACCTCACCCACACCAGGGGCAAGTAATGTAGTAGGAACACCAGGAGACGCAAATGGTGATGGTGAAGTAAACTACCTAGATATAACCAAAGTCGAGAGGATAGCTGCAGGTCTAGATACCGTGCCAGCAGGAGGAAATGCAGACGCAAATGGTGATGGTGAAGTAAACTACCTAGATATAACCAAAGTCGAGAGGATAGCTGCAGGTTTGGATTAGTGACTAGTAAAAAGACAGGGGGGAACATCCCCTTTTTTATTCTTTACTAATGCAAAACCATTCAGGATAATTAAGATTAAAACTTGGGAGGAATAAAATGGACAAAATAAAAAATATAAGGACAGCATTGCTAATAAGAATTTTGATAGTATTCCTAATTGGAATATGTCTGACTGGATTGGTATCTGCGGCAACAGTTAGTGTTAACGCACCAGATTCAGTAACCTCTGGTAGTACATTTGATGCCACCATAGATGTGACTGAGGTTACTAATCTAGATACCGTGCAGTTCACATTAACCTTCACCCCCAGCGTTCTACAGATAGATAGTGTTGTTGCTGGAACTCTAACCTCTGGAGCGAGCATAACAGAAAATACTGATAATGCGGCAGGAACTACTACAGTGATTGTTAATATGCCTGGCGTTACAGGTGTCAATGGTTCTGGATCTGTAGCAAAAATCACCTTTAATGTGGTAGGGGCGGCAGGATCATCTAGCGATCTAACATTATCAGATGTGGGACTAGGAGATATTTATGCGAATCCAATAACAGTCGATGGAACAATCAGTGATAGTGTAACCGTATCAACCGCCACTACCACTACTATCAAGACACGCAGAGCCAGAGAATACTTTGATGTAACCTTACCTACTGATGCATATGTAAATACCGAAGTAGTAATAACAGTCGTTGATAAAGATACCAAAGATCCTGTGAAGAAGGTAGATGTTGATGTGTATTTCAGTGATAAAAAGGTAGCTTATGGAATGACAGATGAAAATGGAATCTTCAAGTTTACTCCCACAGAGGCGGGAGATTATAGAATTGTCCTTGATAAGTCTAGGTATCATACAGCTGAAGAGACACTTACCGTATTAGCTGGTGCACCAACCACCACAGTAGCACCAACCACCACAGTAGCACCAACCACCACAGTAGCACCAACCACCACAGTAGCACCAACCACCACAGTAGCACCAACCACCACAGTAGCACCAACAACCACAGTAGCACCAACCACCACAGTAGCACCAACCACCACAGTAGCACCAACCACCACAGTAGCACCAACCACAGTAGCACCAACCACAACTACGGTACCACCAGCACCCAGTGGAATGTCTTGGTTGCTCATAGCAGTGATAGTAGTTATTATAGTTATTGTTATAGCCTACTTTGCAATGAAAGGAAAGGGTAAAGAAGAAGTTGAAGAGAAACCAGCAGAGGAAAAAGAAGAAAAACCAGCTGAAGAGGAGAAGAAAGGAGAATAAACCCCTCCTCTTTTTTATTTATTTTTTAGTGACATTTTTTTGGGATTAAATTTTCTAATTGATTTCATTCTTGGGTCGAGGCATAGTAGAATAGTGATATATCACATGACCTCTCTCTATTTTTTCCATAATGTTAACTCCCGAACAAAAAATAGACATTCTACCAAGAATTCAGAATCTAATTCTAAAGGGTAATATTTATTCTTTCTCATCTAATTTTAATAGTATTAAGAAAAATGAAAGAAACAAGGGAGCTTTTTGAGCGTGTAGTGAGGGAAAGCGGGAGGTCATCTCAGGAGATAAGAGAGATGATTGAGAAGAGAAAGGAAGCTACTCATGGATTGCTCTCAGATTATGGCGCTATTTATGCTGTGGCAAAGGAATTGGGTATGGATATTGATACGGAAAAGATTATGATAACAAAACTCTCCGATATAAAATCCCAAAAGTCATTTAATGTGGTGGGAAGGATAAAGAATATACTTCCGCCGAGGGAATTTCAGAGGAAGGATGGAAGTACCGGAAAATTTGCCAGCATCATCTTACTTGATAATTCTTCTGAGTCTAGGCTGGTTCTCTGGGATAGCAATGTTGAAATTGCAAATAGAGCGAAGAGAGGAGATATCATACTGGTTAGAAATGGTTACGGAAAGGAGGGTATCGATGGCAAGATAGAAATACATGCAGGTTCTCTTTCCAATGTTTTGATAAATCCAAAATTGAAGATCGATCTCCCGGAGATAAAGGAGGAACTTTTTAAGATCGATAAATTGCAGAAGGATATGAATTCCGTGGATCTCATTTGCAGGGTTTCAGCCTATTATCCGGCAACCGAATTCAAGAGATCTGATGGTAGTGATGGAATAAGGGCATCCTTTATTGCGGAGGATGAAACTGGAAGCATCAGGGTAGTCCTGTGGGGAGATGCGGCAAAGACCCCTCTTGAGAGGGGTGATTTCGTCAAGATAGAAAATGCCTACACCAAAGAGGGAATGAATGGAGAATTGGAGGTGCAGGTGGGAAATAGGAGCAGGATTACGAAGACCGATGAAAGATTGGAGCTTGAGCCATTACCTGAGATTAAAGATCTTAAGATAACTGAAATTACACCCAATATCTCTGGATTTTCATGTGCGGGCAGGGTCTTGAGGACATATCCGCCGAGGGCATATTCAAATGGAACACTTGCATCCCTTATCCTTGGAGATTCTTCTGGAACGATCAGGGTGGTTCTCTGGAATGAAAAATCAGAAATTGTCAATGAATTGAAGAGGGGAGATGCTATAAAGATCAAGAATGCATATTCTAAAGCGAATTTGAACAATGAACCGGAGATTCATATAGGTAGATATGGAGAAATTGTTCTGAATCAGGACCTGGATATCGCCCCATTAAAGGAGATTGAGAGATCATTGATAAAGGAAAAGAATATTATAGATCTGGAAAATAATGACAAATATGTGAGGATTAAAGGCAGGATAGTGGACATAGATGAAGGAAGGAGATTAATCTATATGACATGTTCTAACTGCAATAGACGTGTTCAGAATTTTGGAGAAACCTGGTTTTGTGAATCCTGTAATGAGGATGTTGAGCCATCCCCAAATCTCGTGATCTCCATAACATTAGAAGATGAAACTGGGAGCATAAGGGCGGTTTCCTTTGGGGAAAATGCAGAAAGGATTCTTGGGATTGACATTGAAGAGGCAATGAATATCATAGGAGAGACACAAGACGAATTTGCACCCTTAAGACAGTTAAAGGATGATCTGATAGATAAAGAGATATCACTCCTGGGAAGGGTTCGCTACAGCAATTTTTCAGACCAGCTGGAATTTATTGTGGATGAAGTGGAGATGGCGTAGTTCAAAATGGGTATGTACTCTATACAGGACTACTTTGTTTACATCCTGATATTATTTGCCATCATCTTTATCTTCCTAAAAATCTTCGAGAGGATAAGGCTTGATCGAAGATTCCTGATCTTAATTTCACCCTACGTCGTGATGGGAATCTCCATAAGGCTATTGGTAGATGTTGGTAGAATTGAATTTAACCAGCTTTATTCTGTAACTCCGGGTGTTTATATAGTTACAATAGTCTTGGGATTAATATTCATATCACTCGGTTTTCTGATTCAGAGATTAACAGGAATAGATTATTGGATTCTACCATTTATCTCAGGATCAATAATCTCTTTGTTTTTAGTTTACCAATTGTCATTTTATCTAATAAATCCGGGTTGGATCCCCTATCCTGTGTTGTTGGCAATTTTTATAACCCTCGCTATTTATGCAATTTCAATTCTTTTCAAAATAGAAATATTTCAAAAAACAAGCAACCTGGGAATTATATTTGCCCATCTCTTGGATGGATCAGCCACCTCTCTTGCCTTGGATAACTACCCTAATTTCTATGAGGAGCATCTATTACCCAGCTACTTAATATCCTTAGCTGGAGATAATGCCTTTATCATGATCCCCATAAAATTATCCATAATATTACTTGCCTTGTATTTCATAGAAAGATGGTATGAGGAAGAAAAAAAGGAAAATAATCGCTGTAAACACAATACACTTTATACTGTAATAAAATTGGTGATCTTCATTATCGGCATCGGCCCGGGAATTAGAAACACATTGCTGCCGGCCCTGAAGCTGTGAGATTCCAATTTTTATACCTGCGCTCCTAATTTTAATACCACATTAAATAAATCCTATCAATCTTGATTTATTGTGAGGTTAATTCCCTATAAATCCAATAATTTTGGATGGATTGGAGGGGTCAGGACACGACTGACCTTTCGGTCAGGTTCTTGATTTATATGGGGAGATAAAATACAATGAGTTCGTGATTTTTAGTTATACCCCGTCAGGTTCATTACCCCCCTCAATTTTTTAGTAACAGAATAAATCGAAATAATACAGAAATAAATAAGAAATATAAGAAAAGCATAAGAAAAGCAAGATGGCTAAACACAGTAAACCCAGAGCCGGTTCATTAGCCTTTAGACCAAGAAAGAGGGCAAAAAAGGAGACCCCAAGAATACACTCTTGGGTAGATTCTGGAGAAACTAAACCATTGGGCTTTGCTGGGTACAAGGCAGGGATGACACATGTTCTGGCGATTGATCATAGAAAGAATAGCCCTACCTCTGGCTTAGAGATATCCATCCCAGTTACCGTTATTGACACACCACCACTGGTAGTAGCTGGAATCAGGGCATATGTAAATGGCTATCTTGGAAAAGAGACCTTTACAGACATATTTTCAATGGATTTGAGCGATGATATCAAAAGAAAAATTAGATTACCAAAAAAGATAGATATACAAAGGAGATTAAAGGAGATGGAAGAGAACTTAGAAAAGATTGAGGACATTAGGTTGATAGTCCAAACTCAGCCCAGATTGACATCATTGGGAAAAAGGAAACCCGATATTATGGAGATTGCCATCGGCGGAAATCTAAAGGAAAAATTTGAATTTGCCAAGAAAATGCTCGGGAAGGAAATAGATGTAGAAGAGGTACTTAGTGAAAATAGATTTGTTGATGTAACAGCGGTTACAAAAGGTAAGGGATTCCAGGGCGTGATCAAGAGATTTGGAACAAGAAAACAGCCAAGAAAGGCGGGAAAGGGAAGAAGGCACATAGGATCGGGAGGCTCTTGGAAACCGGCCAGAAAGCTGTGGACAGAACCCCTTCCTGGACAATTGGGATATCATACTAGAACGGAATATAATAAAGTGGTTCTCGGTATTGGAAAGGAAGGCAAGGATGTAACGCCAAAAGGGGATTTCCTTCACTATGGCCCAATAAAGGGATCCTATGTATTACTCTCTGGCTCAATTCCAGGACCTGCTAAAAGATTAATAAGGTTAAGTAATGCCAGACGTCCAAAAAAGGATGTTAATTTTGAGATAACTCACATTAATGTATCATCTAAGCAGGGTAGATAATAGGAAATAGATGATAAATTAACAATGATTAGTGTGTATTCACTCAAAGGAAAGGTGGTGGGAAAGATAGAACTTCCAAATATATTCCAGACAGAATATAGACCAGATCTCATTCAGAGGGCAGTAATTGCATTTCAGAGTAATAAGAGGCAATCCTATGGTGTTTCAGAAGGAGCCGGAATGAAAACCAGCGCAGATTACTTTGGAAGAAGAAGAGGTGTCTATAGACAAACTATAAACAGGGGGATGAGCAGGCTACCAAGAGAAAAAACCGGCGGTGGCGGTCTAGGAAAGGTAAGAATGGTACCTCAATCTGTTGGTGGAAGAAGGGCACATCCACCAAAGGGGAAGGACTGGAGAAAGAGGATTAATAACAAGGAGTACGTCATAGCGTTAAAATCTGCGGTGGCTGCCACAAAGAACAGGGAATTCCTGAAAGAGAGGGGTCATATAATAGAGGATGTAAAGGAAATTCCACTTATTGTTGAGGATTCAATAGAAAAATTAAACAAGACCAAGGAGGTAGTTAAGGTATTAAGGGCACTTGGTCTTGGTAGTGAACTTGAAAGGGTAAAGGAAAAGAAAATCAGGTCTGGAAGGGGCAAGAGTCGTGGCAGAAAATATAAGAAAAGGAAGAGTGCTCTGATAGTGATAAATGAAGACTTCGGAATAAAGAAATCTGCAAGAAATATTCCCGGGATTGATATCGCAAGATTGGATGAATTAGATATTGAATTACTTGCACCTGGAACACATGCAGGTAGATTGACTATATGGACAAAATCCGCTATAGAGAATATTGATAAGATTGCTGAAACATAGAATGGATCCACATGAGGTAATCCTTTATCCATTGATGGGGGAAAAAGCCACTATGCTGAGGGAAAAGGAAAATAAACTAAGTTTCATAGTTAGTAAAAATTCAACCAAGAAGGATATAAAGGAGGCTATTGAGTCATTATATAATGTGAAGGTTATCAAGGTAAATACCATGATAACAATTGAAGGCAAGAAGAAGGCACATGTTAGATTAGATCCCAAGGATTCGGCGGAGGAGGTAGCCTCTCACTTCGGTGTCTTATAAATCAACCCTTCTTTTAAAGTTTGAAATGGGAAAAAGAATAATACCACAGAGGAGGGGACGTGGAGGTCCCAGGTACAGGGCGCCATCACACAGGTTTAAAGGTAGTGTGAGGTATCCCAAAAGAACTGCATATAAAGAGGGCATAGGTGGTCAGGTTATCAGCATAGAGCATGATCCAGGGAGGTCTGCACCAATAGCCAAGATACTATTGGAGAATTTTGAAGAGATCCAACTTATAGCCTCCGAAGGTCTTCAAGTTGGTCAATGGATCGAGATAGGTGAAAAGGCAGGGGTTGATAACGGGAATATATTGCCTTTAGGAAAGATAACCGAGGGAACATCTGTTCACAACATCGAGCTCCATCCCGGAGATGGTGGAAAGATTGTAAGGGCATCTGGCACCTTCGCCTATATTGTTTCGCATGAGAAAGAATCTGGATTGACCTACCTCAGATTACCTTCAAAGAAAACCATTGCGGTGAATAGCAATTCCAGGGCCACTATAGGCAGGGTTGCGGGTGGAGGTAGAATAGAAAAGCCATTGGTTCATGCGGGTCAGGCATACTATAAGCATAAGGCAAGGAACAAACAATACCCCAAGGTTAGAGGGGTAGCAATGAATCCAGTGGATCATCCTCATGGTGGGGGTGCACATGGATATACTGGAAGATCATCTTCTGTTTCGAGAAATACACCGCCCGGCAGGAAGGTTGGTCATATGGCACCAAAAAGAACTGGAAGGAAAAAGAGATAAAAATGGCAAAAAAGAAATTTACATACAGGGGATACAGCATTGAGGAATTACAGGCCATGTCTATGGACGAATTGGTAGATATAATGCCTTCAAGAATAAGGAGATCATTAAAAAGAGGATTCACAGAAATGCAGAAAAAATTAATTACCAGAATAAGAAAATCCAGGAAGGATATGGAGGAGGGTAAAAAAATAAAGCCAATAAGAACACATTGCAGGGATATGCCCATAATTCCGGAGATGGTCGGCTTAGAGTTTGAGATTTATAATGGAAAGGAATTCCTTAGGGTAGAGATAAAGCCGGAGATGCTCGGTCAGTATCTTGGGGAATTTTCTATGAACAGAAAGCCGGTAAAGCACAGCTCTCCCGGTGTAGGTGCAACGAGGTCTTCATTATTTGTCCCACTCAAATAAGGCAATCAATTGTGGCTCTTAAAGATTTTTCCTATCTCAAATCCACGTCGAATTTCGCCAATATAGAATTTCAATGAAATTTATGAAAATGAGGGCCATGGCTATATCCCATGGAGCTGCAACAATAGTGAATGCTATCGCTACTGGAAAAGGGGCTGCATTTGGAATTTCGTTGGAAACAAAAGCAACCGTGGAATTGAACGAAACCGGAAAATTTTCTACAAAGATTAGGGATTTCCCAGATGAGGACACCAAGCTTATGGAGTTATGTGCAAAAAAGGTTATAGATTATTTTGGATTAAATTATGGTGCAGATATAGAGACAGAGAGTAATGTTCCCATTGCCACTGGATTAAAGAGCAGCAGCACCGCGGCAAATTCTGTAGTTCTGGCAACCATGAGTGCAATTGCTAAGGAGCATGGAGAAATCAAAGGAAAGGTTGATGATTTAACCCTAATCAATCTAGGGGTAGATGCTGCCCTGGAAGCCAATGTAACTGTAACGGGGGCCTTCGATGATGCCGCTGCCTCCTACCTGGGGGGTTTTGTGGTCACAGACAATAAGGAAAGGAAAATCCTTCGAAGCGGCAAGATGGAGCCACTTGATGTTTTGATTTTTGTTCCTAAGGAGAAAATTTATACAAGTAAGATTGATGTGAACAGGACTAAGTTATTATCGAGAGAGGTGATGATCGCTTGGGAAGAAGCATCGAAAGGGAATCTTTATACTGCTATGACATTGAATGGCTTATTGTATTCTGCAACATTGGGGCAGGATACAGGAATTCCATTAGCAGCATTAGGGGCGGGGGCAATTTCTGCAGGACTTTCGGGAACTGGACCTTCGGTAGTTGCGTTAACAAAGAATAATTCAGAAAAAATTGTAGAGGCATGGAGTGAATTTGATGGGAAGATTATAGAAGCAAAGGTAAATAATAAAAAAGCGGAGATTTTAGAATAATAAAATGGCGGTAATAACAAAGAATATCTCATTGGAGATGAAAGCTGAGACGGATATTGCAGATATCACCCGGGAGGTTCAGAGGGCAGTTTTGGAGAGTAAATTGAAAAATGGAATTGTTACCGTTTTTATTCCCGGATCAACTGGAGCGGTGAGTACAATGGAATACGAACCGGGCCTTTTAAAAGACATTCCAAGGGCATTGGAGGTAATCGCTCCTTCAAATATCGATTATGAACATCACAAGACCTGGCATGATGACAATGGAAAAAGTCATGTCAGATCCACATTCATTGGTTCCAGTTTAGTGATTCCTTTTATTGATGGTGAATTAACCCTGGGGACATGGCAGCAGATCGTTGTTATGAATCTGGACACATCACCGAGGAGAAGGGATGTTGTGATTCAGATAATGGGTGAAGAATGAATAACGAACTTTTATTAAATGAGAATGAACTAAAAAGATGCCAAAAATTGA
>Ga0190362_1000139_pt1 | contig 9417 bp, 11 predicted proteins | sample 48721856_MG_FD_163437 | JGI IMG/M metagenome (GOLD analysis project Ga0190362, IMG submission 163437) | Hydrothermal vent microbial mat bacterial communities from Southern Trench, Guaymas Basin, Mexico - 4872-18-5-6_MG | ecosystem: Environmental > Aquatic > Marine > Hydrothermal vents > Microbial...
GTTTGGGAAGTCTATGCTCAAGATAAAACCCCTGCTGCATATAGGGTTTTTTGGTGTTATGGCCCTAAGAAAAATCAAATTACAATCATTTCAATTACACCGCATCCTTAATGTAAAGACTTTAAGGTCAGGCGTAGGAGTAGCCATAAATTCATCTGCGCCTATATCTGGTACTGCACCTGTAATCCTTCTGCGAAGTGTCATCAAGACTGGCGAAAGCCACCCTGAAGGGCTTGGTCTTGATGGTTTAACGGAGCAATCTGCTAAGCTATAAATAGGTTAGTGAAGTTAACCTCATTAAAATAGAATAAAAAATCAATGGCGGATTTTGGGAATTCCAGTTGTTTTTATCTCAAAGAAGTTTAGAATAATATTATGGGAAAGTGTAAGATTTGTGGGAAAGAAGGAGTTAATATTTCCAATGTATTAGGCTATTGCTCTCAATGCCTGCGTAATTATTGGGATTCAATAAAAGAGGAAATCTTTTCTCTTCATGCTGCTAGCCGTCAATCTTTTGGGTTACCACCTTATGTAACCAAAAACCCCAAAGGAATTCAGTGTAGGTTATGTGTAAATAAATGTGTGATAAGTTCACAGGAAGTAGGTTATTGTGGAATAAGAAAAAATATTAATGGAAAAATTGGGGGAGGAACAATAAAAGGCAATCTTCATTTTTATTATGACCCATTACCTACAAATTGTGTAGCTGACTGGGTGTGCCCAGGAGGAACCGGTTCAGGCTATCCTCAATATGCTTATACAAAAGGACCTGAATTGGGATATTACAATCTGGCAGTATTTTATCAGGCATGTAATTTTAATTGTCTATATTGTCAAAATTGGTCTTTTAAAGAGGGGTTTAGACATCCCCATTGGGTAAGTATAAATGAACTGGTGGAGGCCTGTTTTAAGAAAAATGTAAGTTGCGTCTGTTACTTTGGCGGTGACCCCACACCACAAATTATCCATGCCTTAGCAGTCTCCAGAAAAATTCTAAAACGCAAAGATAAATCTATTATAAGAATATGCTGGGAAACAAATGGAGCAGTTAATCCCAAAATTTTAAAACAGATGGCCAAGATTTCTCTAGCTAGTGGAGGCTGCATTAAATTTGACTTAAAGGCCTGGCATGAAGAGGTTCATAAGGCACTGTGTGGTGTATCTAATAGACAAACTCTAGAAAACTTTGCCTGGCTAGCCAGTTTAAGCAAAAAACGTCCCAGTCCTCCGTTTTTAATTGCCAGCACATTACTTGTGCCTGGATATGTGGATGTGGAAGAGGTGAGAAAAATAACCCACTTCATTGCTCAGCTTGATTCAAACATTCCATACTCTCTTTTAGCCTTTTATCCTAGTTTTGTTTTAAGAGATTTACCTACTACTTCTTTTAGTCATGCTGAAAGATGCATGGAAGTAGCTAAGCAAGCAGGGCTAAAAAGAATAAAAATCGGCAATCAGCACCTTTTAGGAAATGCTTATACTTAGTCAATGTAAAATATGTGCTGTTTGAAAATTGTCTTCTATCCATCTAGAGTAAGCACTTTTAATTTGCCAAAGATTATCCATCTGTTGCTTACAGATGGTGTATAATTCTTCTTTATCTATTTCTTCAAAGGAGTTAGTAAGATACTCACAATAATTGGCTAAAATCTTAAGTAATGCACTTTCTTTTTTGGTCAATACTGCATTTTCTTCAAGTTTTACAGGTATTTCTTGGTATTGAAAAACAATAATAGAAAAATGATTTTCTAAGATACATTTGCCTAAGTCAAGTAGACTTTCAATACCCCTTCGCAGATAACCTTTGGCATTTAAAAGCTTACCTTCATCAGCAACAAAGGCTTCATAGTTATCCAGAGGCAAGGACTCCAAGATGGTCAGTGTTTTTCCTATCCAGATCATACGGGTAAGTAATTTTCTTTCAGTCTTTTTGGGATTCATTTTTGACTCCTTTTTATAATTTCTAAAGCCTTAGGACTACAATTTAACAATAAGTCTACCACAGAAAGATTTGGCAGAAAATCCCCCCATAATTGAGGATAAACAGGCGGTTTAAAATGGAGATACTTTATAGTAATGCCTTTATTTTTAAAAGTTTCTATATCAATATGGCTTTTGCTAGTAGAAAGAGCCACATAGCAATTAGCATTTAACTTCTCACAAATTTCAATTATAAGTCCCGTTCCCTTATTATTTACATTCAATGATGAACTAAGGATGGGTTTCTTATTAATACCTATAACATTCAAAAGATAATCTAGAATTACTAAGTTTAAATCCAAAAGTCTATCCCATTTTTTCTGATATAACTTTTCAAAAAAATCAATATGTTCTTTAAAGTAAGGTGCATGTTTATAAGCATGAAAAAGGCTTTGATAATGTTTTTTCTGCCAATTCCTTTCATTGCATATTTCTACTTTATTTATAGGTTGTTTTCCTCTATTTTTTTTCCAAACAGGCACAGTAAGCCAGAAAAATCCTTCTGCGTTTTTCAATCGATTTCTATTTATCCAGGAAGTGCCTAAAGGAAATTGCACATGGTCCAAAAGCACCAAAACATCTGTGTTTGCAGCCTTATAAAAAAATCCAGGCCAAGGCATAAAACTTGGTTGATGGCAGGCAATAGTTAGCACAGAGATATTTTAATAGATATTTAAGGATTGTCCAATACCTATTGTGAGTTTAATTATTTCTCTTCCCCTCAGGTGAAGCTATGTTTTTAAAATTTTACTTTATTTTGTTTCAAGATATGGTATTATGTCAAAAAAGGAATAAGAAAGTGGGAAAGGTAAATAAATTTATCTGGATTTTTGTTATTTTTCTTCTATTTTCATGTGGTGCTCCTATAGTTCCACCAGAATTAAAAAAAGAGATAGTGCCAAATATCACTATTTCACAGGTGCAAAAAAAACCCCAGTTATTTAAAGGGAAGACTGTTATGTGGGGTGGAGAAATCTTAAAAAGTATAAATAAAAAAGAAGGCACACTTTTTGAAGTGCTTGCCCTTCCCCTAGATAGAAGAGGGAGACCGAAACAGGTAGACAAATCAGAGGGGAGATTTCTCATATTGTATAAAGATTATTTAGATGTGGCCATTTATGCTCCAGGGAGAAAAATTACCGTAATTGGAGAAATAAAAGGGATAAAAAAACTTCCCCTGGGGGAGATTCAATATACTTACCCCTTTCTAGAAGCAAAGAAAATTCATCTTTGGGAATTACGCCCAGAGAGGGTTGATATTTATCATTATTGGTTTACTTATCCTAACTATCCTTTATGGTATGGACCACCATATTGGTATTGGCCATAAAATAAGACCCTTAAGGAGAGATTATTAATGTGGGAGTTATTTGTAAAAGGTGGGGTCTTAATGTATCCTATCTTATTGTGTTCTGTTATTGCCCTAGGTATTGTTATTGAGAAATTTGTTCAGTATTTCCAGGTTAGAAAGTCTGGTTCTATCTCTGCTCTTTTAAAATTTAAAAAACTAGTTGCTCATGGAGATGTAAAAATAGCTAAAGAACAAGCCTTGCATTCTTCCCATTACTTGATTAGAGAACTTGGTTACTGTTTAACAAATACACCTAGTAGATTAACTATGGAAAAAATCCTATTTCAATCGGGTCAGAAAGAGCTGAAGAAATTAGAAAGCTATTTGCCCACTTTGGCCACCATTGCTAACATTTCTCCTCTTTTAGGATTGCTAGGAACGGTTACGGGCATGATTAAGGCATTTATGGTAGTGGAAAAAATGGGCAACAAGGTCAATGCTGGATTTTTGGCTGGCGGTATTTGGGAAGCTATGATAACTACTGCTTTTGGTCTTACGGTAGCCATTCCCACGCTTATGTTTTATAGTTATTTTACTAACTGGGTCAATAATTATATGGCTGAACTAGAAGACTGTCTAAATAGTATCTTAAATCTTTTAGAAAAACAGGGATTTTTCCAGAATGATTGAATTTAAAAAGAAAACTCTTAAACTAGAGTTTAACCTTACCCCTCTCATTGATATGGTATTTCTTTTACTTATTTTTTTCTTACTTACCGCCAATTTTTTGAGGGAGGAAGGTATTAGTGTCCGTTTACCTTACGCTAAAACTGCTACCCCGATACAGAAGACAGAAGGATTAACTGTTTACCTCACTGCCAAGGGCGAAACATTTTTAGGGAAAAAACAGGTGAGCCTAGAACAAGTTTATCAAATTTTTTGTCATAAGATAAAAGAGACAAATTATTTAATGGTGACTATTAAGGCAGATAAGGCTACCCCTATAGAATGGGTAGTAAGGGTAATAGATAGGGCACGTTTGGCTGGGGTGAGGAAGATTTTTATTGTCACAGATAGAAAATTAAAATCAAAGACAATAAGGAAGCATTGACAAATTGCGAATTTTAGATAATTTGTCTTCATGCGGGTTAAAGATATTCTTAATGCCACAAAGATTTCTTTCAGTTTTGAATTTTTTCCTCCTAAAACAGATACTGGTTGGAAGCAACTTTTTGATACCATCTCAGAGTTGATGCTTCTTAAACCTTCATATGTAAATGTTACCTATGGGGCTGGTGGATCGACGCGGGACCGGACTTACAACCTAGTGACCCAAATTCAGAGAGAAACAGGTTTGACTGTAGTATCTCATCTTTCATGTATTGGTTCTACTAAAGAGGAAATTAGGTCAATTCTTGAGAAGTATAACCAAAGTGGTGTGGAAAATATTCTGGCTTTAAGGGGTGATCCCCCTAAAGGAGAGAAATTGTCTTCACTTAAAGGTGATTTTAAATATGCAGCCGATTTGGTAGCCTTCATCAAAAAACACTTCCCTCATATGAGCATCGGTGTTGGCGGTTATCCTGAAGGACACCCTGAAACTCCCAACCGTCTTAAAGAAATAGAATACCTTAAGGCAAAGGTTGATGCTGGGGCCGATTATATTGTTACACAGCTTTTTTTTGACAATAGAGACTTTTACGACTTTTGCGAAAGGTGTGAATTGGTAGGTATCCATGTTCCCATTATTGCAGGAATTTTACCCATTACCTCTTATCAAGGAATGATCCGCATGGCAGAATTAGCTGCTGGCTCTCGCTTACCGGCTCCTCTGTTAAAGTCAGTTATGCGGGCAGAAAGCGATGAATATGTGGAAAAAATAGGAATTCATTGGGCAACAGAACAAGTTCGTGACTTAGTTGACCACAATGTTAGAGGAATCCATTTTTATACTCTCAATAATTCTAGACCTATATTTAAAATTTATGAATATTTGGGTGTGAGAGATTCTATTCAGCTTTCAGCCCAACCTGGGCACATTATCAGAAGGGATACCAAAGTTGAATAGAAGACAATAAAGATTTTTAATCCCATGGATGAAAAAATGCATATGTCCTAAAACATTGACGAATAATTTTTCCTATGATAAAAACAGGTAGTTAAGGTCTTGCTTTTTAGAGTTAAATAGTTTAAATTACAAGTTTGTGCTGGCGTAGCTCAATAGGCAGAGCGGCTGATTTGTAATCAGCAGGTTGTGGGTTCAAGTCCCTCCGCCAGCTCCAGAGGTGAAGATGGAGGGGTTCCCGAGTGGCCAAAGGGGACGGGCTGTAAACCCGTTGGCTCTGCCTTCGGAGGTTCAAATCCTCCCCCCTCCACCAGTGAGCGGGAGTAGCTCAGTTGGTAAGAGCATCAGCCTTCCAAGCTGAGGGTCGCGGGTTCGAATCCCGTCTCCCGCTCCAAGGGCCCACGTAGCTCAGACGGTGGAGCACTTCCTTGGTAAGGAAGAGGTCACCGGTTCAAGTCCGGTCGTGGGCTCCATATTTTTAGGGAGGTAGTAGATGGGGAAACAGAAGTTTGAGAGGAAGAAGCCACACATAAACATAGGCACTATTGGTCATATAGACCATGGTAAGACTACTTTGACAGCAGCAATAACTCAGATATTGGAAAAGCAGAAGTTAGCCAAATATATTCCCTTTGAAGAAATAGACAAGGCACCTGAAGAGAAGGAGAGGGGGATTACTATAGCCATTGCCCATGTAGAATATGAGACAGATAAGAGGCACTATGCTCATATAGATTGTCCTGGGCATGCAGATTATATTAAGAACACTATTACTGGTGCAGCCCAGATGGATGGTTCTATATTGGTAGTAGCTGCGGATGATGGTCCTATGCCTCAGACCAGGGAGCACATATTGCTTTCCCGGCAAGTAGGAGTGCCATCCATAGTAGTATTTATAAACAAAGTAGACATGGTAGAAGATGAAGAATTAATTGAATTAGTGGAATTAGAAGTAAGGGAGCTTTTGAGCAAATATGAATTTCCTGGTGATGAGGTGCCAGTGATAAAAGGAAGTGCCTTAAAGGCCTTGGAATGTGGATGTGGGAAGAGGGAATGTAAGTGGTGTGGTCCGATATGGCAATTATTAGATGCCATAGATGAATACATACCGCAGCCAGTGAGGCCATTAGACAAGCCATTTTTGATGCCCATAGAGGATGTATTTAGCATTAGTGGAAGAGGGACGGTAGTGACAGGTAGAGTAGAGAGGGGTATTATCAAACCAGGACAAGAAGTAGAGATAGTGGGATTAGGGCCTACACGGAAGACAGTAGCCACCAGTATAGAGATGTTCAGGAAGATATTGGATGAAGGTAGGGCAGGTGATAATATAGGAGTATTGTTAAGAGGGATAGGGAAGGATGAGGTAGAGAGGGGTATGGTATTAGCGGTTCCTGGCAGTATTACTCCTCACACTAGATTTAAGGCTGAGGTATATGTATTGACCAAAGAAGAAGGTGGGAGGCACACACCATTTTTTCCAGGATACAGGCCGCAGTTTTATTTTAGGACTACTGATGTGACGGGGGTAGTGAGTTTACCTGAGGGAGTAGAGATGGTGATGCCTGGAGACAATGTGAATTTAGAAGTGAGTTTATTAGAGCCTATTGCCATGGAAGAGGGATTACGATTTGCCATTAGAGAAGGTGGGCGGACAGTTGGAGCTGGAGTGGTAACTAAAATATTGGAGTAATGAGCAATGCGTGTTATAATAAGTTTAGCCTGTACTCAGTGTAAACGGAGGAATTATACAACCGTTAAAAACAAGAAGAATACACCAGAGCGTTTAGAGTTGAAAAAATATTGTCCATTTTGTAGGAGACATATAGCTCATAAGGAAGTGAGAAAATAAAGACGCAGGCCAGTAGCTCTAACGGCTAGAGCACCGGACTCCAAATCCGGGGGTTGGGGGTTCGAATCCCTCCTGGCCTGCCATTTTGTTGCCTGAAGATGCCAAAGAAAAAGAGAGAGACAAAAAAGGAAACAATAAAGGTGCCAGGAGAGGTTTTAAAGACATTTAAGGGTTCTAGCCTGAATTGGTGGGGGCAGACAAGGCAGTTTCTGCGTGAGACAAAGGTTGAGTTGAAGAAGGTTACTTGGCCAAGTAAAAAAGAATTGATAGGTTCTACGGTAGTGGTTATTATTTTTGTGTTGCTTATAGCAGCTTATTTTGGAATAATTGATTTAATTTATACTACTATAATAGGAAAGTTTCTGGGTTAAGATGGCCTTTAAATGGTATATAATTCATACTTATTCTGGTTTTGAAGAAAAAGTGAAGGATTGGTTAGAAGAACGTGTTCAGAATGAAAAAGATGAGAGGGTAAAACGTTGTTTCAAAGAAGTTTTGGTTCCCACGGAGAGAGTAGTAGAGATGGTTAAAGGGGAAAAAGTAACCTCAACCCGAAAATTTTATCCTAGTTATGTGTTGGTATGCTTAGATTTTGACCAGGATGAAGAAGTAAAAAGTTTACTTTGGCACTTGGTACGTCGCACTCCCAAAGTGACTGGATTTGTAGGGGGGAAGAACCCTATTCCTGTTCCAGAAGAGGAGGTAGAAAGGATTAAGTTTCAAATGGAGGAAAGAGCAAGAAAACCCAAGCCCAAATTTGCTGTGGAAAAAGGTGATCAGGTAAGAATAGTAGATGGTCCTTTTACTAATTTTACCGGAAGAGTAAGTGAAGTCTTTCCTGATAGGGGTAAAGTTCGGGTACTTATCAGTATATTTGGTCGTGAAACGCCGGTAGAATTAGACGTAATTCAATTGGCTAAAGTTTAAAAATTTTTAATAAAGAGGTTTATCGATGGCAAAAAAAGTGATTGCTTCTATTCGTTTGCAGATTCCTGCTGGTCAGGCAAATCCTTCACCTCCTGTAGGTCCTGCTTTGGGTCAACATGGTGTCAATATTATGGAGTTTTGTAAGGCTTTTAATGCTAGAACCAAGGACCAAGAGGGCACCATTATTCCAGTAATAATTACTGTTTATGCAGATCGCTCCTTTAGTTTTATCACTAAGACACCTCCAGCCTCTGTTCTTTTAAAACAGGCGGCACAGATTGTGAAAGGGGCACATACACCTAAAAAAGAAGTTGTAGGTAAAGTGAGCCGGAAGAAACTAGAAGAAATAGCTAAAAAGAAATGGCCTGATCTTACAGCAGCTACCTTTGAAGCAGCAGTAAAGACCATAGAGGGTACTGCTAAGAGCATGGGGATAGAAATTGTTGATTGAGGAGATTGCCAATGGCTAAACATGGGAAAAGGTATATTGAATTGAGAAAAAAGATTGAAGCAGAGAAGTTATATCCAGCTGAAGAGGCCATGAATTTGGTTTTAGAAATGGCTACGGCTAAATTTGATGAGACAGTGGAAGTGGCCATAAATCTCGGTGTAGACCCTCGCCATGCAGATCAAATGGTAAGAGGTGCCGTGGTTCTTCCTCATGGAACAGGAAAAAAGGTGAGAGTATTAGTATTTGCCCAAGGAGAAAAGGAAAAAGAAGCAAAAGAAGCCCAAGCAGATTATGTAGGCGGAGAAGAGCTTATAGATAAAATAAAGAATGGGTGGTTAGAATTTGATAAAGTAGTCGCTACCCCGGATATGATGAGCAAAGTGGGTAAGATTGGTCGTATCTTAGGACCTAGAGGGCTTATGCCCAGTACAAAGACAGGAACAGTTACCTTTGATGTAGCTAAAGCAGTAGAAGAATTAAAGGGTGGTAAGATAGATTTTAAGGTAGATAAAGGTGGGGTTATTCATGCTCCTATTGGAAAGGTTTCTTTTGGTAAGGAAAAACTTTTGAACAATTTAAGAACTCTTTTTGAAACTATTGTTCGATTGAAGCCTGCGAGTGCAAAGGGGACATATATAAAGGGAGTAACTCTTTCTACTACGATGGGTCCTGGAATAAAGGTAGACCCTGCTTCTTTAAAGGATTTTGCGAGTTAAGGGATTTAGGAAATGCAGACTATTGAGATTTTAGATATAATAGAGGCGCCGAGTGGCTAGATAAAACATGGTTTACTTAGTAATTAAAGAAGGAGGAAGAAATTGTTAAGCCGAACGCAAAAGGCTCATTTAGTG